>SDBT01004833.1_pt1 | contig 22793 bp, 20 predicted proteins | sample 2277101 | NCBI WGS metagenome assembly SDBT01 (sample SAMN10404973, study PRJNA504765) | marine sediment metagenome | isolation source: marine sediment core GS10_PC15, 103 cmbsf | place: Arctic Ocean: Southern Knipovich Ridge | collected 2010 | reverse complement strand
GAACGGTTAGACAAGGTATTCCAAGGATTGTGGTTTCTTCCTGAATGCCGCCAGAGTCTGTTATCACAAGCTTAGACTCGGACATCAATTTCAAAAAGTCCAGATATCCCAACGGCTCAATAACTAACATATTCGGTAAATCCTCGAGCTTTTTCATCAGCCCCTTTGATATTAGACTCTTGTGAATACGAGGGTGCATGGGAAAGACCACCTTGATTTCCTTCTGAATCTCAGCCAATCCATCTAATATTTTTCTTAATGCCTGGCGTTGATCCACATTACTGGGTCTGTGTAATGTAACGACAATATATTCCCTGGCTCGTAAATTCAATTTGTCAAGTATGCGCGAGTTGGCAGCTTTTTCTTTGTGAAACTCGAGTGTGTCTATCATAACATTGCCAACAAAATGAACCTTTGTTCCATCTATGCCTTCACGTTTGAGGTTGGTTACACCGCTTGGTTCAGTAACAAAAAGAATATCACTTATCGCATCAGTCAAAACGCGATTTATTTCCTCGGGCATAGTCCGGTCGAAGCTTCTTAATCCTGCTTCGACATGAACTATTTTGACACCCAATTTTGCTGCGACCAATGCACAGGCAACAGTAGAATTTACGTCGCCTACCACTAATACAGCATCGGGGTTATGTTCTAATACAACAGGCTCGAAACGTTTCATGATTTCGGCAGTTTGCTGTGTATGTGAGCTGGAGCCCACTTCAAGATTGATGTCAGGAATAGGGATGTTAAGTTCTTCAAAGAAAGTCTTACTCATACTGTCAGTGTAGTGCTGGCCGGTATGAACTAATACTGACTCAATCTCTGGTGTTTTGCTGCAAGCTCTAAGGATACTTGCTATCTTGATAAAATTAGGCCTTGCTCCTACTACGTGAATTATTTTTACTGTTTTGTTCACTTGATGTTGAAAAGAGTTATTTATTTGGAGTTTCGGTATTAGAGGTCGTCATGGGTGCTGATTTGTGGAACAATTTGCCAAACCTGGCTCGTAAGATGGCTCCCATGCTTAGTCTTATGAATATCGTGTTCGTTATCAGGTATCTCCTCCACATTCTTCGTGGTTCCTGAATAACTCTGTATAGCCATTCCAGACTACATTTCCGCATCCAAAGCGGAGCACGTTTGGTAACACCGGCAAGAACATCAAAACTGCCACCAACTCCATGGCAAATAGGAACATCCATAAAAGTTCGCCATTTTCTGAGGAAAATCTCTTTCTTGGGCGGGCTGATTGCAACAAAGAGAATATCTGCCTGGCTGTGTCTTATATTTTCAGCCACACTTTGCTCCTGATCCTCATTGAAATATCCATCCCTATATCCAGCAACACGGATACGTGGATAATCTCGTCGGATTATAGTGATTACCTCTTGTAAAACCTCGGACTTAGCCCCGAGAAAATAAATGCTGTAATGTTTATCATTTGCCTCTCTGAGAAGCTCAAACATTATATCTATTCCTGCGACCCTCTCGGGGAGCGGCTCTCCAAGCATTCTTGAAAGCCATACGATTGGGGCCCCGTCAGCAAGCACCAAATCTGCGTCGTCCAGAGCCGCACGAAGCTCTGAGTTTTTTTGCACATTGACAATCTTCGCTACATTTACCACCCCTACCAATAGTCTTTGCCTATTAGCAATATGGTCATTGACAATATCCAGCACTTCATCCATTCGCAGTGCAAATATATCAACACCGAGTAATTTCACTATTGGATATTTTGAGGACACGTTCATACCAATTCCCAGATCCACTTAACTATCTGTACCGTAATCTGCCCAAGCATACAGAATCCAGCCCAAATGATAAGGACGGCATTCGCGATTGATACGGAAACCAACAAAACACTTACCAGCCAACCTGTGTAGTAACTGCGAACCAGCAACACATAGCAACGCTCTGAGCAGTCTTGAAGCTTTTTTCGGCTCACACTTCTCAATGTCCCTCCATATGATTCCATCTTCGTCCAACAGCAAGTTCTGATTCAATTCATTTCGTCCAAAAAGCCAACGCAAGCCAAGTTCAATTTCTCTGGAGTGATTTTTGCCAGTCAATCTATCACTTGCCATAATAGCCATAGGTGCCATTGCATCTTGGTGCACAGAAAAAACCGGGTATTCTTCACAAACTTTTCCATTTGTTGTGTCATAATGCCACCACCATTGTCCCATCCCTCCCTGTAGCCGGCATATCTCATCTGTAGCCTTAGCAGCAAACTCGATGCTTTTGTTGTCATCAAATAAAAGACCATAGTTTGACAGTGCTACAATTGGATAGACCTGATCGGCAAAACAAGCGATGCGTCTACTTACAATCTGGCCCAAACCAGGTCTATTATGTCTTTGAAAAAGGTTTTGCTGTGGTCTGAAGAGAGCAACCAATCGATTTTTCGCCTCATATAGTAACGGCTGTACATGAGCTTCCAGATCATTTCGTGTTTGCAAAGCCAATGTGCACGCTTGGAGAATCCACGCTAATTCAACTGCATTGCACGAGTCAGCTTGGTTTCCCCATCTGTCGGATAATGCATTGGCAAACAGCTCGCAGCCGTCTGCGTTGCCTGCCAGCCCTGCCCAAAGTGCAAGTGCAGAATCAGCTATATGCACAATCTTGTGGTTATTGTTAATTATTCTCGGCCAAAGGTTTGGGAGGCATGCTGTATCTTCTGGATGGTATTTCAGCCATTCTGTGACGCCGATTTGGCTTATCGCAGCATACCTGATACTAAAACCACGGGATTCCCACCTGTTAGAGGATTTAATAGTTGCAGAGTACGGCAACCTGCCATCTCTACCTATGTAATATCGGCCCAGTCCCGCCTTTGCTATCTTGCACAATGACTGAACCATCTGGTCAAGACTCATACTTTCACTGATGTTAATGACCAATTGGCTCATGTTTGTCTTTCGCATATTTAAAGTGCCAATCTAATCTCAGTGGTAAAACGTTGGTTGCCACAAAATATTCCATAGCATACAAGAGTGTCTATTGGTAGCTTCTGGTCATAAGCATCGCTAAACCATCCACAAATAGGATTTTCGCTCCCGGTTTCAACTCGGCAACTAAGTTTATAGTCTACTTCCAGTTCAATCTTCTTACCTGCATTTGTTACTCGCCACGTATTCTTATTGACCTTTTCGGTGTGACATTTTGGACTTAAATGGAAATATTGTTCAACTTTGTGGTTGGCCTTCATATCCAGATAATCATCAATAGTTACAATTTCTTGCTTTTTATCAAGCTTTATGGTTCGCCGATGAGTAACAGGGTCTTGTAGTTTGTGATAACCATTGTGCCAACCAGTCACTTCGTCATAACATTTATTTGTAACCCAATTATCAACAAATGAATTAGCCTTCTCTGTCCACAGAAATGGACCTCCTATTGTTGACTGGCTTTTCCCATCAATCGCAATTGTGTTGTGTGCCTGCGTAGATCGAAAGTAGTTGCGATAAGGATTATCAGCGATATACGTATACGTTCCTGGATCTATGAAGTATGCCCGGCCATAAGCACTCAGTATGAAGCTAAGTGAGTCAGCGTGTCCGTGTGCAGCAATTGGTTCGAGACCCAATGGTCCGCAATCAAATATTACTTTGGCTTTAGTGCCGTTACTACCGCCCAAAATATAGTAGCCGCTCTGCTCGAATGCGTTCCTGGCCGCAATGGGTTCGGCACTCAAAGCATCAAATTGATCCTTGCCCTTATTGCCCAGCAGCCAAAACGAAACCTCATCAAAATTCCCGGCTTTCGCTTTGAAATCACCTCTTTCAAACAGAACCGCCGATGTCGCCAAGATTGATTGAACGATGTTGCGGTCCGTCTCTGAGAGCACTAGTGCCTTGCCGTCATCGCTGTCACCGATTTCAGGCAAGGAGCAGTCATCATTAGCAATTGCAGTAATAAAACCTGCATTCATCTCCAACATCTCCCAGTATTGAGCGGGAAAATCCACCCCGTTGGCTCTGCCCAACAGCCCGGCTAAGAGCAGAAACTCAAAAGCGAACAACTGGTAGTGGATGGCCTGTTCTTTGTTGGCGCCATCTGCGTAATGCTGCAGAGTAATCTCTCTGCAGAGAATATCGAGGGCTTTTCGACGGTGAGTCCTCATTTTCCTGAGCCGACTGAAGCATAAGCTTGCTATAAACACACCTGCCGCTTCTGCTATCAGATGATTATTCGCCGACGAATATGCTGCATAGTTTCTCGCCACATAGTCGACATGGCTTTTTACTATCTGCTCTATCAACGCACATACTCCAGCATCTTTTGTCAGGTACTCCTTCAGGAAAACCGTTATCCAACTGATAGAAACAAGTCTGATGCTTGCTTCCATCGGCACCACCCAGTTGACGCCCAAGAGGTATGGTGACTGTTTGACAAAGCTCTTGATTTGCTTTATCACTTCCTCGGCATATTTCTCTTCGTCAGTGAGATAATAAGCCTTTGCCAAGGTAATCAGATGATGGAACCGGGGCAATTCCCAAAAGTATTTGAAATCCCCGAAAGAAGCCGTATCTCGATAGTCCATCCACGGCCCGAACAACAGAGGAGTATCGAGGCCTCTTTTATACTCAAGATTCCAGTTTATTTCCTCGCCCAGTTCGATCTCCCCAAGGGCCAGGTAGCTATACCGATGTTGCAGCAGTTTCTCTGCACTGGCAATAGTACTGTCGGTCCAATTCTGCGAAAAGCCCTGAGGGTCTACATCTGAGAGACCATAGAATTGGACACTGTCAATTGCTTCAAGCACTTTTGACGAGTGCACAGAGTTTCTTTCGTATCGTAACTCCCACCGTTTATGCCGAAGCCTCGCATATATCTGCCATAGCAGGCATCTTATACGCCAAAAGACTTCGCCCGCACACATTGACCTTAATCTGCGATAGTACCAGAAAATCTTCATAGTATTGAATTTCCGGAAATGTTGCTACTACTGCTGCCAATACTCTGCTGCAAAACTCATCCGCCACGATCGACAGCACTTGCTTTCATACTCTCAGTCTCTTGCGCAACTGATCTGGAACGCGGACATGCGTCTTGGCTCAAGCCCTTTTCTATAGCAGCTCTAATCTGCTCAACTTTGCTGTCCCACGTCTCATTTCTGACTCTCTCCTGGCGCTCTTTTGCTTTAGCCAGGTCACGCTCTTCGACAGCTTTACGAATACAGGATACGAAGCCATCATAGTCCCGTGCAACGTAGACTACATCAGAGTAAGGCTCTATTTCAGGATAATACGTAGAAACAACAGGTTTGCCCAACGCGAGAAATTCCTTTATCTTGACAGGATTACAAAACTCTATCCATTTACTGTTATTCCAGGGCATGATTGCAACGTCAAATTCTTTTCCATAGTTAGGTATTTCCTTGTAGGATTTGCGACCAAAGAAATATACGTTCCCAAAGCGATTAAACCTGCTGATGTCGGCCGAAATAGAACCGATGAAAACAAAGGACAAGTTCGGTAGCCTCTCCACTACATATTCCAACAACTCCATATCGGATGTCCTTTCGCAAAAATCACCATAAAATCCAACAATAGGTCTTGCTATCTTCGTAATATCTTCCGGGATATGCTTTGATTTCGCAGCATTTGCAAAAAAATCAAAATCCACACCATGGCCAATCAGCAAAGAGTTTTTGTTCTTTTTAACACCCTCTTCCCACAATGCCTTATTTACGTACAAAACCAGATCGGCCGTTTCAATCAATTCGTTGTTCAATGAGACGAGGTAATGCTTATTTCCCCCTGTCATCTCTTCGAACACATCAGTTCTTTCGTAGATTAAGAATTGTCTTCGCCCAAGTCTTTTGGCAACTTCGAGGGCAGGGGGGCATCCAATGTAAAGAACTGGCTCTTTAAACCCCAATAGAACAGCCACGAGTTTTACTTGGAGAAAAACGGAAAATGCATTGAGTTTTCTTCCCGCACGGCTGCCGAGTGGCAGTGATATCGGGCTCAGCACCCACATTCCGTCCTCGGCTTTCCTCAAGAAGCGAAGCATGCTGCGAAGCTTGCGAACTATCTTTTTAGCTGCATTCGGGTCTTTTCTTAGAGAGGGAATACGCATTCCTAAGGAGTTGACAAATAGCACCTTGGAATCCTTAGCCAGTTGTTTCATCACCTGAGTACAAAATAAGCCCCTGTTGTGGTACCACCAGTCGCACCCCGCAAAGCAAATAATTCTCGGGTTCTTTTGTCTTGGATGGTGTTTACTCATTTTTCTATCAGAGCTTGTCCTCCACGACCTCTCGATTCATCAACAGTTTCTTCCAGTTCGTCAGGCAGTAACACCCGCCTATCAGGTACGTCACTGCCTGTTCGATTGGCTTGCCCTCCCTCTTTCTCTTGAACAAGCCGATGGCAAGCCAATATGGAACCCGCAAAAGGAAAAACAACGCCACCATCAGACATGCCGCCGGAAATACAGCCTTGCTTTTATGCAACCGCATAAAGATTAGTTTGCTACCCTCCAACTGCAACCTGAATGCCCTGGCCTTTTGACTTGTGGTCTGACCGCCGTAATGGACTATTCGCCCGTCCGGAGTAAACATAACTTTCCAGCCGTTCTTCCTAAAGCGATAACACCAGTCGGGATCGTCGCCATAAACAAAGTAGCGCTCGTCCATAAGACCTACCTGTTCTATGGCTTCTTTCCGAACCAACGAAAAGCACCCGCATATAGTCTCTACTTCTCTGACCTCATCAAAATCCCACCAGGTCATGTGCTCTCTTCCAAAGAATCTGCTCTTGGGAAAGACCTTGTAAAAATATGTCGCAGCCAGAAACATGTTCAGAATAGATGGGTACATGAAACAGGTTCTTTGTAGACTGTGATCAGGATTCAGCACTTTACAGCCAACTACGGCCGCTTCCGGATGCACATCGGCAAATTTCACTGTTTTGCCTATCGCATTGTCCAACACGATTGTATCCGAGTTGAGAAGCAGAACGTATCTCCCCCCACTTATTTCAATGCCCTGGTTGTTGGCTTTTATGAATCCCTTGTTTTCATTATTTTCTATTATCCTGACTTCCGGGAACTGTTCTTTTACCATCTCAACACTGCCATCTTCCGACGCATTGTCAACATATATCACCTCAAAATCGATGCCTTCAGTCTGGTCAAATACAGATTTGAGGCAATCATATAACAACTGGCGGACGTTCCAAGCAACGACAATTATTGACACATCTATCATATTCCAACCTTGAGGTTGATTTTCATTTCTCTGTTTTCTTGCAGCCCCCACTGGACCGTTCGAGAATCCTGAGCCTCTAAATACCAGCGAACACTTATTGTCCGTTTAGCTTCTTGAAGACTTTAATATTATAGAATTGGTCATTATCGTAATCTTCAAAACTGGCCCTGTTTTCGTACAAATCTTCTATGATGTCCTCTATTGTATGCTGCGGCTGATAACCTAAGTATGTCCTCGCTTTATCGATTGTCACCTTGTAGTTTCGGAAGTCTTCAATATTCTTAAGGACTATGTCCACCTTTTCCCCCCCCAGCTTCTCCACTTCGTACTTTACCATGTCACCAACCTGGCCGACCGTGTAATTTCCAGAGGCAACATTGTAAACTCCGCTCAGAGAGTAATCTGCCTGGATAGCCCTAAGATAGGCTGTAGCGGCATCTCTGATATCCAGTATAGGTCGCCATATAGATGGGTTATTAACTGTGATTTTCTTTTCGGTCATAGCAAACTTGAACATTGTGTTCACAATCAAATCCATTCTCATTCGAGGGCTATATCCGCATACGGTACCCTGCCTTAACGCTATGACCGAGAAATTCTTATCCTGAAGCTGCAGCACACCTCTCTCTCCCTGTAATTTCGATATTCCATACGGGTACCCGCATGTTACCGGGCTGTCCTCATCGTACAGTTCATTGATGGTATAGCCGTAAACCGAACAGGATGATGCATAAATGAAGCGCTTAACGCCGGCCTTTTTTGCTACAAACGCTATGTACGAGGGCAAGGCCCCATTGAAAATAAAGTTCATGGATGGGTCAAACTCCGCCATCGGATCATTTGAAAGACCAGCAAGGAAGATTACCTGGTCATAATCTTTCAGGTCCTCCGGCTGGCACTTGAATAGGTCTTTCTTGGCAACGCTTACATTTTCCGGCAGGCCGTTGCCGAACCACAACAGATCAACAACATCAACCTTATATCCATGCTCCAATAGAACCGGTATCAACTTTGAGCCGATATATCCGGCGCCACCAGCAACTAAAATTCTCATCTGTATAACCTCCGATTCAACTCGCTATTATCTTATTAGTTCATTGTACTTATCACAATTAAGTGAGGTATCGACTGGAGCGTTAAATGGGACATCTTTGATGGACAGTTCGCCTATGTTCTTTGCCGGGTCAAGGCTTTTAGCGTACTCGTAAACAGTTTTCCTTTTGCCGCCGACATGTATAACTCCCGTGATTTCTTCATCGATTAGCTTACTAATCTTCTCTGCGATAACCGAAACGCTTTCCCTGCTCGTCCATTGGTCGATAAAGGCCTTCTCGTACGGAAAAACAGTGGGTCCGAAAGTCGTTCTTACTATCAGCGATTTATCGTATATTCTTGCAGCACATTCGCCACCCAGCTTTGACCAGGCATATTTATTAATCGGGTAAACAGGGTCGGTTTCCTTATTATTGCCCTTATTGCCTTTGAACACGTAATCCGTAGATATGTAAATCAACTTAGCATCAAATTCCATGCATAATTTTACAATATTTGATGTACCGATGATGTTGACATCAATCGCTTTTAACGGTTCCTTATCAATCAATGGTGGCGAAGTGAATGCTGCAGCATGGATAACCAATTCACAACCACTTGACTGTGCATACTCCTTCATCTGATCAAATCTTGTTACGTCAAACTCCTTCGAAGAAGGATAGTTTATATTAGGTAATATCTTCCTAAATTCCGAACCCAACAAGCCGCTTCCCCCGGTAAAGATTATCTTCTGTTGATGGGCCATTTTTACTCCACTTTTGTGAATAGACTTTAGACAGGATAACAGGATTTGTTTAATCAGCTTGATGCACAGCATCAATTGCGTTTTTCTGACGCAACAGTGGACATTGCAAGGCTAGCCGTCAAAAACTTGCTTTGTAAGCACAGCTTGCAATGTCTACGAACTTGACTAAAACCATCCTGCTCATCCTGTAATCCCGTCAAAAAAATGTCTTGGTTTTTATTGTTATAATTTCCCATAGATAAAATTGTCACTGTCCCCACACTTGGTCCACTCATTAACAGATAATCCATTTTTATCCTTATCGGAAATCAGGCTCGTTGACGGGGCAATGGAGTCAAATAACTTTTTTAAGCTCGAATCACACAAAGACCAGTCAATATCTGTTGCTAAAGGCGAAATCCCAGCCTCACAACCGGGACTATACTCGCCGGAGCAGAAGTATTCGATTATAGTATCTTCCGTAAAGAAGTTACCGTGAGCAAAACCCGGCGGGACCCAAATCCACTCGCTGAAGTCTGCTTGGGGGTCGGCCAGCATATCATATAGGATAATCTTGCCAAAGGTTGATGAGCCTTTGCGGATGTCCAGCACCATATCAACCATTCTTCCAGATAAAGTCCGGACCAATTTGCCCATGTATGGGTTCCACTGAAAATGTAAGCCTCTTACAGTTCCTTTTTTGGAGTAGCTTTCATTGCACTGAACGAAATTTACACCTTTCATAAAATCCATATCAGGATGATTCTCAAAATCATCCTTTCGATAATGCTCTGTGAAATACCCTCTGTGATCGCAAAAACGCTGAAATCTGATCACTTGCACTGCATCGAGTTTAAGTTTCTTAATCTTCAGTAATTTCATGTAGGAACTCCGTCCAATTTGTGTACATTATTCTAAATTCTTAATAATAATTGACACATTCACATTTATTAGTCCATTGATTGATTCTCTATCACGCTCAAAATCTAACTAGTAAAATACTCTCGTGCGATATTTGTCAAACAGCATCCCGGCATATATATAAGTCGCCTAAGTACTGTAAATGGGATCAGCACTATCGTTTCTCCAAAGTCTTCCATTATTGACTTTTGTGCTTTTTGGAAATAAAGAAGACGCACCTATCATTCCCAAAATAGAATAGAATAGAGCATTCATTTGCCCAAAGAAGCTAACGCCCTGCATCATGACAATCAGGCCAACCAGTGCACTCCCCATAGACCAGTATAGTGATTTCAGTTGTGTATCCTTAGTCTGACTTCCTGCGCGTACAAGCCCACAAAATGCCATTGCAATCACTACACAAAGAGCCAATATACCAAGAATACCATACTCCATCCCCGCTAAGATAAATTCATTGTTCACATCCGTAAAGTTCCCCCAAAACCAACCACCCTCACGGGCGCCCCAACCGGGATCTCTACCACCGTAGCCAACAAACCACCATTGGTCAAAATTTGCAATGGCGGCATCAATAAGCCGTACCCGCGACCAATAATCACCTCCACCTATGTTGGCGTAATCGAATAATACGTGGTGTAAAGACCTGTTGCTCCCAACTTCAGCCAAAATGGCTAACGGAACCATGGATAGAAGCATGGGTTTGGCCCACTGCTTGTGCCTCTCCATCGCCAGGCAGAAAATCACTACCACCAGCATTGACCATGGGCCACTAGACATACTGCTAATAGCTCCAATAACAGCTATTCCGCACAACGGATATGCAAGCTTTCCCCAGTAATCACGTTGATGCCGCAAAGCCCATATTAGCGGCAGAAACATAGCAAAACAGCCCCCAAACAAAATGAAATGGCTGAAAGGCCCCATAGCCCGTGTCAATCCCCAACGTCTTTGTCCAACAAACTCCCCATCGAAGATACTTGGGCGCCACGTACGAAAACGCGTCAGTGGGTAGAAGTACAGATGGTGAGTAGTGCACTCAATCAGACCCAAAATTGCCAGAGGTGCCATAACGACAGCAACTGTCTTGACAAAAGATATTAACGCCCGTTTGTCCATCAATATTAGACGCACGGCAAGATAAGTGAACCAGGAATCAATCAGAAATCCACCACGATTCTCAAGAGCTGGAAGAAACGGCCGCGTGGCACAATACATCCCTACATATACTACCATGCTCAAGCCAACCAATTTATCATATCGAGACCAGATAAATTTTCTGCGAATGCCTTCATCAAATAAACATCGTAGAAGCAGTACGGTAACTACAATTCGCCCAACCGATATATCTATGGTCCCTATGCTTACTCTCAGATAGTCTGGATACCAGACTAGGACACTAAAATACACCCCCAAGGCATAAGCGGGGCGCAGTGACAGAGCCAATATTGAGCACAAAATACCAATTGCTAAAGTAGTGCCTTGCATATAATCTACTTATCGACTATTGCGTCCTACTTTTGAACAGACTCATATTTATTATGTGCTATTTCACTGCGTTTTCTGAGATGTTCCGTGACTCCGGGTTGAACCCTAAGCAATCTTTTTCTGACGCTTTCATTTTCATAGTAGTTCTGATCGAAACGAGCGCGCAGCGTTGTCAGCAGTCCTATTCCTTTCTTTCTAATCAAACTGCTAAGCACGGACTTCAAACCTTTTAATCGGCCAAAAAATATCAACTGATATAACGCCATCCAGGCGTGTCTTGGATGTGTTGAAGTGATGATAAGGTGTTTATTGTAACCGTACATTTGCTCAGCAGATACTTTTTTGGCAACCATGTCACCCTCGGAAATGGAAGAATCAATGGCATGTTGTCCTGATTTCGTCCGGACCATAATCCCAGACCATCCCTTTGTTTCATTATCGACCATTTCGTCACACCATGGATCAGAAACAGCAATATCAGCGAACCTTGCCCAATGGTCAAGGCAGTTCCAACATCGCAGATAATGGTCTCCAGGCACCACCAGGTCAAGCGACCCTCCTAACAATGGCTTCTTTAATATAATCTTACCTTTTTCATCAAAGACCCTGAAATACCCCGGCCAACCGCCACCCCGATAGACTATTTTATAAGCCTTGTCAAGATTCACTCCATAACGCTGTAAAAAAGCAATCGTGCTCTGCCTTGACGCCATTCCGGCACAAACCAGACCAACAGTAAGCACAATGCGCTCCTTTAGCTTGGGTAATTGTTCTTGAAGTTTAGCAAGGCCCTCTATCATACACGGCGTTCCAACTAAAACATATCGGCCGGGCCGCTTGAGTACTTCAACCAATGTTACGCAACTCGAAACCGGAGCGTATTTCGATGCCCTAGCGCTGAGCAATTGCTCTCGAGTTGTTGCGATGAACGACCTGGCAATCCAGGGTTCCTTGCCCTGGCATCTTGCGACGATGGCACCATCGGCCTGCCCTTTTTTCATTAAATGTAGAATTAAACCGGTAATACCTCCCCCGGAAGATGCATCCAGACGAACTTCATCACTGGGCGAATGTGCTAGGTAACAATTCAAGTCCTTTTGTTCTGTTAAACAGGGATAACCCGGATCATTACCTTTGAGAAGGAAAGCACTGGGACAAACCTTCAGGCACTTCCCGCATCGGATGCACTGTTCTGTATCTACCTTTGGGTAATTGAATCGGTTTCCATACACAAATTCGATACATGATGTTGGACATACTACGGTGCATGCCCCACAACCGCAACATACCCTCTTCCGTACTACTTCAGCCACTGATTGGTTCTTAGTTGTGTAGCTTTTCATCTGATTAGCAATGTGAGCCTATTAAGTACGTTTTTGATTCGCCAAGTAGATGGTTGTTTTACTCACAGGATTCGTAGCCGAGCTCCTGAGCCTTCTGTGCAGGAGCCGGATAATGGATTCTTGGCGGCATTGGCCTGAATTGTCTGACAATCCACTTCTTTTTCTCTCGGCACCAGTTCCTGAGCAAGGGCAATCCAGACCATGTTATTGGCAGAACCAGTGTATAAACCGGCAACTCATCCCTCCATTTATGCTGCATGTATCGGTACGCAGCGCAATATGATAGTCCCAATTTTTTGCGCCAAATGCTATTGTGTATCACGGGCGCGTCGAACACATAAGCTCCCAAACCAGCTTCTATTGCCGACAGGGCAATATCTGTTCCATAGAGATGAAAGCCAGGCAAATTACCATCGAAGCGAAGCCCGCCGTTTTTCCACAGTATGAGCACTATTTCATCGAATGATCTGACAGGTGCCGGGCTTTCAAACTTTTGGCTTTCTATCTTCCACTGCAAACCATTAGACCACGCCCCCCCGACCAACTTGCCGTTCTTGTCCGATCCAATAACACCGAGAACTCCCCACATTTCGCCTCGCTGCTCAAGCGATTGTACGGCCGTAAGTAGCTTCTTGTCCCATCCTTGCGGGAAATAAACATCCTGATGTGTGCAAATAACAATATCAGCATCGGCACAATCTAATCCGTCATTGTAAGCAGAAGAAGCTGATTTATAGCCTCGCTTCACAATTAAAGGAACGCCGTTTTCCACGAACATAGGTGATGTTGTGAGATTATTGGCCAAGCATTCCTCATCATTTACCGGAGCCACCACAGCCAAAGAAAGCGATTCCGTGTTCCTGCTCTGCGCTGAGCCAATACGTTTATTCTTCAAGACAGCCACCTCTCAATCCTTTAAGGCAAGGAACATTAAAGATATTCATAATATCGCTTTTGACTTGAGGCATCACATCCTCCAGATGTTTGCGAATTTGGTCCCTGCGAGCAAAAACTGATTCTATTTTCTCAATTACTTCCATCTCATCAGAACTTCTTGCATCAACAACACAATCCTCCACGCCGATGCTTTCAAAAACACCATGAAACTTCTTGCTGTAGGCAATTCCCACTGCCGGAATGCTCTGCGACAAGGCAGCAATACAAACATGCATCCGCGAGCCAATAATGAAATCACACAAACCGATTATGTACTTTATTTCACCTTGGTCGTACTGGCCCTCTACCAGGAATATTCTACCGGGATATGTTTGCTTTAGCTGCTCATATACTTTCAGGCATGCTTTAGGGTCGCTTTCCACTTCATAACCTGTCGGCGGGAATACGTGGGGGACCAGCAAAACCACTACATCCTTCTTTTTCAAGAGCGTGCGAACAATGGTGGGTATCAATGTGCGGTAATCCGTTTTCAGGCCAAACATATTATTTTGATTGTTTCCAACATTGAACAAAAGACCGCTGACATTCAGGCCGACTACTATCGAGTTCTGCGCTCGTATATTTACCGATGGTTCAATATCAAGATGTTCGGGTTTACGAGGCTCCAGAACGAAAGCAACATCGGGAACAAATCTGACTTTCCCGTTCTCGCAATTATTAAGCAGTTTGTTTACATCTCCTATGCCTGCCCTGTCTCTTGAATAAACCAAACTGGCACGATTCAGAATGTATCGAGCCATGGCCCTGGCAACACGCCGCTTAAACGGCCCGTAAGTCTGAGGCAACATTATCAACTCTTTGTTGAAAAGCAAAGCAAGCCATTTGCGCAAAAATCCTAACGTGAACCTGCGCATACCATATATATCACTAAAACTATCACCGCCGGTAATGTCGGCGACCATGTCCATCTGAGTTATGCAGTTCAGACTTGAATTTCGCTGTGCACAGAAGCGTTTGAATTTTTCCCCACGAAACACCTTGAGCAAAAACGCATAAAAACAAAGAACAACAAAGTGATTTTCAATAAACATATTCTTACAAAAACGAATGGGAAGTTTTTTTATTTGCAGCTCTTTATCACCTATCGTGATTTTTTCCTCTTCGATTTTCCAGCCGCTGTCCAACAGTATTATCTGGGCATCAGGCCAACAATGCAGGATGCACTTAATCGAAGATTCCGCAAGCGCATTGACACCCAGGTTCCCCGTATCAAATGACGCACCAAGTAGGCCGATTTTCATTACTAATCCTAAAATGAATGTTAATCAGCAAATTATTCACATTATTTTATTCTTTTAAGCCAACCATACTGGTGGTGGGAAAAAAGATTTCTCTGCCAAAGAAAATCGTCCCTAATAAAACGATTATCCTCTTTAAGAAAATCTTCTACTGCTTCATAAGGCCCAGGACCATATTTCCGAGCTACAGGATGGCCATTGATGTTTGTATCTTCTACGACAAGGTAACTACCCCCTGCGACCAGTTCACTGTAAATTTTTAATTCGTCTAAAACATGATCTCGTGAGTGATTAGAATCTAGAGAAATTAATCCGCCTTTTGCCGGCAAAATCTCCTTTATACGTTCGATTGTAGAAGCATCTGTTGAACTTCCTTCTATCAGCCGAATACGCGGATGGGAAAGTGATTTGGCTTCTTTCGTTAAGACGATATCTATTCCTATAACAACAGCATTTTTATCAGCTCCGATTAAGTCCAGAAGACATGCCAGATAAAGAGTCGAGCCTCCCCTTAAAACGCCGGTTTGAATGATAAACGGTGGTTTAACTTTGGATACAATTTCCTGATAAAGATATAGATCGAAAGGGTTTTGCATGACAGGGTATCCGAGAAATGTATTCTTCGGCCAGCTATCATTGCTATTATAGTAAATCAGGTGGAATAGATTTATCACCAAAGGATTCATCTTTCCTTCCACTAAACTCCATAATTTTCTTCTCCACATTACTAATTTCTCCCGATTTCAGACTTTCGAAACCCTTTTTTGCCGAAGGAACGGCTCTTTTCAATTAGGGAAATACCTGATTTCCCGAAAGTCCTGACAAGCAGATATCTAGTGAGGGATTTCGGTGACAAATTATCCAGAAAGGACTGTCTGATATTAGCAAGACCACTACCTCTGTCGCCAAGTTTTAGTTGCGCTGCGCCGAGGTCAAAGCGCGCGCCACTTAAATGCTTATATACCAAGCGTTTTTCCCTTAAGTTGAGATTCTTGGCTGAAACGAGTTTTGCATAAATATGCACCAAACATTGACAGTAGTAAACCGGACGGTCTCTATGCTGTCTTGAAAGATTGATATGATCAGGTTCGTTTCGTCGGATTAAGCGTGTCAATACCTTGTTGTTGACAACCCATGGACCTGCAAGTGCAAGACGACAAGGCAAATCAAAGTCCTCACCTATCGTCAGTTTCTCATCAAATAAACCTACATCAAATAAGGTCTTTCGTCTGCTTAAACATGTTGCGCTATTAGCAAATTGATATCTTAGCTGCTCTATTAGGGGTCTTTCTATGACCCATGATTCTTCGTTTCTCCTGGGAATGTCCCTCATTTCGAAAAGGTCAATGTCTTCTGTGTTCGGTGCTTGAAAGACAAGATTTGTAATGTGTGCAATAACATCGGATTTTCGTGTAGCTTGTTCCATTGGGATAGCAAGCCTTTCCGGCAACCACTCGTCGTCCGAATCCAAGAATGCAATCCATTCACCTTTTGCTGCCTTGATACCGGCATTACGTGCAGCACTGACGCCTGAGTTGTCCTGATAGTTGTACCGGATCCGATCCATATACGTCTGGAGAATTTCCTTTGTATTGTCGGTAGAGCCGTCATCTACCACAACTATTTCGTAATCTCTATAGGTCTGGGCCAATACGCTTTCAATGGCTTTCGTAACATACCGTGCACGATTATAGGTCGGAATTATAACACTTACTTCGGGCATCAGACTCTCCTAATTTATTCACCAATGACTTCATAGAGCCATGTTCATAAACCTCCTGCTAAGATGAGATATTTGGCACTACTTTAGAAACGGCAGAGAAAAAATTAGTTACAACATTTTCAGGTGTGAACTGTAAGACAATCTCGTCCGGGGAGCACTCACTATATAACTTGCCTTGCTGATGCGCACGATAAAGACGTTCAAAAGCCTTTGCTATACCATTTACATTATCCGGACTTACACGCAAAATACCCCTGCAGGGAAGCATATCGGCAATCACTCCGTTTGCCGGGCTAAGTGCCAATATGGGCTTTTGTGCTACTATGTAATCAGCAAGCTTAGAAGGAAGATAAATACCTTCTGCCATATTGCCTTCCACCAGTACACATACCGAAGCGTTCTTAATATATTTCAGACTTTCCTCATAGCTAACTCGACCGGTCCATGTTACGATTGTCTGCAATCCAAGTTTCGCAACAAGCTCCTTCGACTCTGCGTCCTCAGGCCCTACAAGCGTCAGTCGCACTTTCGAACGAGCTTCGTCATTCCGTGAAAGAAACTGATCCAGACCAGAGATGAGTCCTGACGGGGAACGCCCTGATATTCGTTGAGCTATCAAGCCGGTATGCACAAGGTGAAAGAACTGTGAGGGTTCTGGTAGAATACTACTGGCATATCCGATATGAGTTACTATGGCACTCTTATGTGCTACACTGGCAAATCGAGTGTGGAAATCACACAATCTACTGGAAGGATATGTCACGAGCGTCTCCGACATAAAAGCCATTCGTAACCAATACTCAGAGATAGCGATATGAGTCCAAGAATGTGGCTTACGCTCACTTCCTGGGCATAAGTGCAAATCCCAGGGATCATTGATATTGGCAACCCAAGGTGTTCTAATGGCCTTGGCACACCAATATCCTGCGATATGAGCGATCATAGGTAGAGAGCGAGAATAGACTAAATCGAACCTTTTTTTCCGGTGCAGTGACCTTGCCTCTGCAACCACAGCACCAATCCAGCGCGCATAGGAGTCTGTCCGATAACGAATTGCATAGAACACAGAGGAAATTCGGCCAAAACTTTTTGTGGGCTTGATGGCAAGCGATGCTTTGATAGCCGGTTGCCAAACAGAGGACTGGTCAAGTTGGCGATTTGTCATGGAAACATCCATCCGCAATACTGTAACATCACATCCCAAGCGCATTAACTCCATAACCATCTTGGCACTGCAGAAGCCTTCCGAATCTGCCATGGGGGGAAAAAAAGGACTGATACAGAGAATACGAAGATTACTGGTCATAGCTAAGATTCCCTATCACGAATTGAGGGAATGCTTGTTATTTTATCCTTCCTCCTGAGTGCTAATCCTTGGATTTTCAGATAGGTACTAAAGCACAACTCGATTAATCTCATCCAGTGAGTACATTGCTAGCAAACGGAGAGCAGCTATCATTTAAAAAATGAAACATGATCTGTTTCCATCGGGGGATAATTCTTTTTCCGAAAAAAGGTCTCAACAGATTTTTCATACGTCTCAACAGATTTTTCATACGTATATGGTACCATAGGTGCCACCCATATCGACTCCAACCTTTTGAGGGAAACACAGTATAGTCATACTCACCTATTGTTCTGAAATAGTTTTCGTCATAGGAATTTATATGCTCTTCAATTGAGCTTAGAGTTTCTTTGTAAGGGACTATAATATACAAGTTTTTGCATTTACTCAGCAAATGTTTTGCTTTTTTAATATCGTTTGATAAATGTTCCAAGACATTAGAGGCAATGATTACATCCACCTCTGGAACTTGAGTATAGTCTCCTTGTATAAACTTAGCAATATTACCATATCGTTCTTTGCATTTTGCAATTGCCACTTCGGATATATCCATACCGATTAGCGATGCATACCTATAGGCCTTTTGATACACCGGCATTGCATCTCCAAGGCCACAGCCAAAGTCAAGAATCATGCCAGAAAAGTTGGATGGAATTTTTAGATGTCGTACTTGGGCCAGTGCGAATTGCCTAGTTTGGTTCCTTCCCAATTTTGCTTCCCAATCTCCTGTTGAGAATCTTTTTTCCCAATACTCTTTTGTATTGATGTTCATAATCCTTCCATTTTTGCCCCAGCGCATCCTCCTGTGCGTGAACCTCCTTTGGCGAGGTTCAGATAACAATAAGCAAACCCAAATACCCAAGTTGAATGCAGCAGATATGCTCCAAGTCGAGCTGATGCTATCCCCAGAGAGCCCATTTTCAAAAGAAGGTATGTGAGACCGATGAAAGCAAGTGCCCACCCGAGATTCATGACAAAACCCAGCCACATTCGTCCTGATGCTGCGATAATTTGTCCGACAGGTGTTTGAACCGAAAAAAGGCCAGCTGTAATAAGCACAACAACTAAAGTCGGCCATCCTGAGCTGAAATTACTACCATATAAGCGCATAATCCAGAGACTGAAAAGACAACCGACAAACACTATGGGTATCACAATTATAGCATTCACCTTCATAGAAAAAATGAGCACCTTTCCAGACTGTGCAGTATCTTTGTTCCCCAGTCGCTCGGATAATATGGGCAGAACTACACTGCCGATAATAATTGGTAGAAATATGACTGCCCTAAACCACTGGTTCGCTGCATGATATATAGCCATTTTTTCATAGCCGTTTGGCTGGTTGACGAGCATCGCATTGCAGACCCAGTTGACCGGAGTAACCATCATACCCCCAAAGACTGCCGGCAGGCTGAATTTCCAAATTAGAGGTAGTTCTTGTATACATCCGGTAAAACTCAGATGCACACCGAATCGGCGCGCCTCTCGCCGTACAGCAAGATGGCATATAAACCAGTTGAACGCACGGGAAGCCACTATCGCCCATACAGCACCTTCGAGGCCGGCCAGAAGAACACCTGCAACCATTATAGGGAAATCGAGCAGCCCGGCGATGAGATTGCGTATTGCGATGGTCTTGAAAGCTTCAAATCCTGAAAGTGCCCCATTTTGTGCTGCGTTAAGCGCAGAGATGAACAAAGCGATGGCAGCTATGCGCAATAAGCCGCTTAGATGCGGCGCCGCCAATGTTTGTGTGGCGAGCCAGGGCGCAAAAACGGCAAACAGTACGGCACAGAGGCCGCCTGTTACAGCAGTGACTAACCAAGCCAAGCCAATTATACGCCCAGCTTTCAAAGGATTACTTTTGCGATATTCAGCTACATATTTTGTTGCGGTCAGGCCAAGGCCAAAACCAGCGAAGAGTTGAAACATTGCAACGGTGCTGTTGATAATCGCCAGCTCACCGAATCCAACTTGGCCCAGAGTACGGGCTATGACAACAGAAGACGCAATGCCAAGCCCTCTGGAAATGATCGCGCCTGCCATGGACCAGAATGTACCACGCGCCAGACGATAACCCAGAGGCGAGGCTTCTACTTTCGTGGCATATGCCCTTAAAAATGGCGGTAACACCGCCAATATAATGTTTTTAACACTCACTGGAATTTAATTACCACCGTTGAGTATATCGCGGCAAATGCATACTATCTGTTCACACGCCGTACCGTCGCCATAAGGATTGTTTGCTTTAGACATCTCTGCATAGGCGTCTGAATCGGTAAGCAGTTTGGCGACATTTTGGACGATGCAGTCCTGATCCGTTCCCACCAATTTGGCAGTGCCGGCACTGACGCCTTCTGGTCGTTCTGTGGTGTCTCGCATCACCAAGACCGGTTTGCCAAGACCCGGCGCTTCTTCCTGCACGCCCCCAGAATCAGTCAAGATAAGAGTAGATCTTTCCATCAAAAAAACAAACTGCAAGTAGTTGAGAGGTTCGATTAAATGAATGTTGTCGCTGCCGTTGAGAAAACGAAAAACAGGTTCCCTCACATTGGGATTCAAATGCACGGGATAAACAAACTGAGTTTCGGGAAAATCTGCCGCCAGCCTTGATATCGCTCTGCAAATGTTCTCGAATCCTTGACCAAAACTTTCGCGTCGGTGGCCGGTTATCAAGACTATTGGCTTGTTGAAGTCACGCTCTACCAACTGTCTTGGCAAAGAAGGGATATCCGCAGGTGATTTTCTCACCTTCCGGGCGGTCATGTGTAAAGCATCTATGACTGTATTGCCGGTGAGATAGACTCTTTCACCCGACACCCCTTCTTTCAAAAGGTTTTCCTTCGCCCGCGAGGTCGGGGCAAAATGGTAATCTGATAGTTTAGTGGTTAGTACTCGGTTGATTTCTTCGGGAAACGGGGAATATTTATCCCAAGTTCGCAAACCAGCTTCGACATGACCAACGGGAATACGATGGTAATACGAGACTAGTGAGGCCACAAAGGTAGTAGTTGTATCACCTTGAATAATGACCAAACTAGGTTGGTAACGACTCAAATAGCAGTCTAAGGCCGTAACTGCTCGTGATGTAAATGAAGCCAAAGATTGGTCAGGTTCCATAAGAGCTAAATCTACGTGTGGCGCTATTTCAAAAACCTCGAGTATTTGGTCAAGCATTTGCTTGTGCTGGCCTGTAATACATACGTGGGTACCTATCTTGTGCTTACGAAATGCAAGTATCAGGGGACACAACTTGATAGCCTCAGGCCGAGTACCAAAAATGAAAGACACTGTTTTCATTATTTCACGAAATTAATAAGTACGGCACTATAAATGTTGCTGTGTTGTATTACCGATTATCTCTACACCCTCTCCCTGTCGGTTGCACTGAAAAATCAATGTAACTTCCACTAATAACACAACTTATGCCATTGTCCCAATACCGGTTTTCACCGGCTATGGGCTGGTCTATTTCAAAACACTATCTATGAGGTTGCTGTATTCAACTGCCCGGACATTGCCATTACTGTCTCTTTTCAACAGGGTCTTTGTCACTGGATTTAAGTATCTATCAATAATCGTGAATAACACTTTATACTCTCACTATCGAAACACCAAATACAGGCGTCCGCCACCTGGAGAAAACCTGTCCTCGACCATCTGAAAGTTCTTTCGAATCATCTTTATCATACCCGCAAACCTTCGAGGATCAGCAACCGTCACGATAAATACGCCCTCCGGAAGAAGCCGCCTGGCGTAGCGCTTCAACAGCCGATATCGAAAGAAAGGCACGTAGTAAAGAGATTCCTCAAAAACAATGAGGTCAAATCTGTCTTCACATTCATAGCTTTTGATATCTCCGATTTCAAAGCGAATCTTTTCGCTTTCTCGGTTTTGGGCCAGGGTAATAGCTTCTGATGAAGCATCAATCCCCCGATAGTATTCAAAAGAGCCAGTGGGCAACAAAGAAGCAAGGATACCTGTCCCGCAACCCACATCCAAAATGCACCCCTTATTCGCATATTTCGCCACAACCTTTACCATTTCGTCGCTATGAGAATTATCAAAGTAATCCCAGCGTCCACTTCTGTAATATTCGTCGAATGAGCAGCGACGAATGATAGAACCACCAAATCGAGTCAACAAATAAAGAATTCCTTTGGCAGCCAAGAAACTCTTGAGTTTCTTCAAAACGTTAGTCTCCGAAACGATGTAAAAAAGTGGCCTTCCAACCTTCCTTTACCTCTGATACGATTTCCTCCAGACATACTCCGTCCCCGTCGGTTGCATTGAGAAAATCAATGTAACCTATGTTCTAACAAGCAGTTACAATAGCAGTTGTCAGTCTTTAGTTGTTAGTTGTTTCGAATCGGCCGCTCTAACTCGGCCGTTCCTATCGGGTAAGAAATCAAGTATTAAGTCCGTCATATCTTTAGCAGCGGTTCTAATTGAATTCTCCAGAACCGAGCTTATCTGGACCTGTGCCACGTATCGGGCCGGGTCGCCGGCGATATTAGGCCTTCGACCGAAGAAGCCGGAAAAGTCGTTCTCATCAGCGGTAAGCTGGCCGTTCAAGATGTAGAAGTTCAAGACAACTTTCTGGTCGTTCGTTGGAGCGGGCTTATGGAAGCGATGTATCAGACAAGGTACTTGCCGGCCGGCCCGTGAGATAAATTGCACGGATTCGGTACCATCGTGGATCCAACCATTTCCGGGATAGCATACTCGTGGCCGATGACCCAGTATGCCACCTGGCTTAGATGAGCAATATACGATATAAACATC
>SDBT01004832.1_pt1 | contig 22796 bp, 32 predicted proteins | sample 2277101 | NCBI WGS metagenome assembly SDBT01 (sample SAMN10404973, study PRJNA504765) | marine sediment metagenome | isolation source: marine sediment core GS10_PC15, 103 cmbsf | place: Arctic Ocean: Southern Knipovich Ridge | collected 2010 | reverse complement strand
GTCGTTGAGTCTATTCTGAAATAGTACCCAGAACTTCCATCCTGCTTATAAAATAGATATTGCTGATTAGTTGAGGATGTCTTTATCCACATCTCAAACATAAAATCACTGGCATCAGCCACATCACGAACTTCTTCGCCATAGTTGAGCATTACCTTCGTAAGCGCAAGAACAGCAGTGTTAGTATCAGTAATGCCGCCAATGGCCGCCTTAGCTGCAACACCCATAAACTCCATTGCTTTGTTAGCCGGAACCTGCGCACTCAAGATAGCAAAGAGGCCATCAGATATGTCTTGTGTACTACGCCCAATCTCTATAGACAAAGCCTTAACTTGCTTTGTCATATCAGGCAGCATATGCAAAGTCGTTTCATCCAGCATCGTAGCAACCTTAGCCATCTGATCCTGGAACGACATAGCTGCCTTTGCTGCTGCCAAGAACGGAGCTGATGCCAAACCACCAATCAACAACAGACGACGCCCCATTGCCATCAAACTACGAGACAACGCTTCAACAGATTTACGTATAGACAAGAGGGTTCGAGGCACAAATAAGGCAAGTTGCGTTACGCCCTTTATAGTCATACCTACTGCGGCAACTACAGTTTTGCCAATAACAAAGGCAAGTTTACCAGCAGTTTTTATTGTTGTTCCAATAACTGTAGCAAACACCCCAAAGACTTTTGTTGCTATGCTGCCTACCGAAGATACAACCGACAAAACAGCACCAACCTTCGACAAAACAGCACTAAACTTAAAAAACGCTTTCGTTGCCAATGCCGAAGCAACGGCAAGTTTTCCAATTTTGCCTGTTACCCCCACTCCTAAATGTTTCTGCAAATCTCTCAAAGCTAATGTTGTGTCAGCTATTTGCAAAGCGCTTCTTTTAGCTATGGTAGCCCTTGGCACAACCGCCTGTGCCATCTTCACAGACTTAGCCATAGTCGAAGCTATTTTGACTTCTGCTCTTGCTTTTGCGCTAAACGCAGCAAGGTCTTTGCGTGCTTGCGCAAGGCCCGCATGGAGTGGTCCCAAGCGGGCCAAGACATCTACATAAATACTGGCTAATTTGAGTGGAATAGTAGTCTCCTAATGCCTACCAAACGATTGGCCACCTTCCATGACACTTGGACCTGAACTCTTTGCTATCTCGGCAGCTTCTGTTGTGTATAACTGATACTGCCCAGTAGTCAAGTTCAATATGTCGTCAATCGACATACTAAAAACAGACATCAATTGAGCAAATGGCCTATGCCAGTTTACTCTGCTGTCTCCGTCTCGTCCTCTGTAGGGTTTCCTGAACCTCTCCCTAATCCACTAATAGCAGAGACAGCATTGAGTACTTCTTCCATCTCCTGGATTTGGTTCACTTGCTCCATTGTATAGTTAGGATGCTTCTTCTTAATCGAATACCACAGAAGAAGAGCCATCCCTTCCATTGTTCCCATAGAGGCTTCGAGGTCTTCGGCAGTGAAAGGTATAGTCAGCAGCCTCACCACACCTTCCATCTTCTCCGTCTTGTCAGCGCCAGCGGCTGTTAGCGCATCCAAAAACGCCTTCACCCGCTCACTCTTCCAATGAACCTCAAACTCCTTCAGATCACCGATAGTGATCGGACTGAGGGTAAGCTCCTTACCATTAACCATCATCTTTACCGATCCACCAGCCGCTCGTGCCAAATCAGGCATTGTCCTACCCTTCCTTAGTTGAAACTACTTGACATTATGGTGCGGTTGTCGAAATTCCGCTTATGACGATGTGGCCGCTGCCGGTGAACGTCATGGCAGCAGTCGCAACACCATCCACGGCAACAGACAACGAGATGCCCGTAATTATAATATCCCCGTTGTACTGAACTCCAGCCGTTGCAAAGAACTCTGCATAGGCAGCGGGCCTACCAGGATGTTCAATCTTCGTTGTGTCGTCTAATCGACACTCATAAGTTCCGCTAAAGCCCCGCAGACCACCAATATAACTACGGAAGCCCTGATCAGCAAATGTAGTCACTTCCAAAGCATCTGCTACATAGTCAAGTGTCCATGTATAGACACCAACTTTGTAGCCAGAAGCAAACGTCACATTTCCACCTTTACCGGCAATTGCGCCCATTGTTTTCTCCTTCTATTACGGGGGCGTAGAACTCGTGGAAGTCGTAGAACTTGAAGTAGAAGTACTAGAACTTGTCGAAGTCGTAGAACTAGACGACGAAGTCGTAGTCGTAACTTGGCCTGTTATCCCGATGTGGCCGCTCCCCTGGAATGTAAAAGTGACCTCACATATACCATCAACAGGGGTAGCTATAGCTATACCTGTTATGATGATTGTTCCTGTATATGTAATGCCGGTTGTGGCTGAGAATACAGCAGCAGCCGCTTCTAGCCCAGGATGATCAACAATCGCCACGTTATCCAAACGGCATCCATAGGTTCCTGACCAACCCTTCAAGCCTGGGATATAGTCATAGAACCCTAGTGATGCGTAGGCTGTAGAGTCCAGCGCATCTGCCGTATAATCAATGGTCCAAGTGTATACTCCCGTGGTATACCCTGTCGCGAACGTCACATTTCCATTCTTACCTGCAATAGCTCCCATCTTTTCCTCCTTACACGGTTACTTGCAGTTCCTGATAATAGAGATAAACTATGTTGCCCGGATTCCCTGTTTGATGTGTAAGCAGTGTCAGAACAAGACCTCCAGCACTAACATAATCAGTTTGGTCTGCTGTTATAGCACCACTAAGAGTATACGTTACACCCGGTGGTCCTGTTGTCGTGTCATCAAGCAACTCCCAATGACTGCCCGTATCTCTCCAAATATACAACACCATATATGTGCCACCAGTAGCTTCTCTGAACTTACAAGTGACATCCAATCGTGTAACATCTCCTTCTGCTTCTACAATGTCATATTGCATCATATGACCAGGCCATTCATTAGGCCCAAAACCTTGTGCTGCTACGTTACTTGCATTATCTACACTAACGTCATCTTCTTCGCCTGCTGTATAGTCGGTATCCTTCCAGTCGCCCAAAGCACTATTTACAGGATCAGTATCATTACCATACCAAGCATCGCCACCAGCAGTATTGGGGAAATAGATACTTGTTGTATCCACTGAACTTGTAGTGCTTGAACTGCTTGAACTGGTTGTTGACGAAGATGAACTGCTTGTTGGGCTACTAGAACTAGAACTTGTGCTGGTCGTTGTACTTGATGAACTGCTGGTTGATGGGCTACTAGACGTTGAGCTAGACGTTGATGTACTACTAGACGTTGAGCTACTTGTAGTATTGCTTGTAGGCGTGCTAGACGTTGATGTGCTTGAACTACTGGTCGTATTACTTGTAGGAGTGCTAGACGTTGATGTGCTTGAACTGCTCGTGGTGTTGCTTGTAGGGCTACTAGAGGTCGAACTGCTTGTACTTGTTGAAGAACTGGTCGATGGGCTGCTAGACGTTGAGCTAGACGTTGATGTGCTGCTGGTTGATGGAGAACTGCTTGTCGTGCTAGTTGTTGAGGTAGTTGTTGAGGTAGTTGTCGTTGTACTGGACGAAGAACTTGTTGACGGGCTGCTGGATGTTGAACTGGATGTTGATGGGCTACTGCTTGTGCTGCTCGTAGTGCTTGTTGTGCTGGTTGAACTGCTTGAAGACGTAGATGTGCTGGTGCTAGAACTACTTGTACTGCTCGTAGATGACGATGAACTACTTGTAGACGGTGAACTGCTTGTGCTGCTAGAACTGCTAGTAGATGACGATGTACTAGACGTAGAACTCGTACTGCTGCTACTACTCGTTGTCGTAGTGCTATATCCAATAATACGTATATGACCAACGCCAACAAACCCGAATATAACAGAAACAATACCATCCACTGGCGTATCAATATCAATACGTTCAATGAACACATCGCCTCTAAACTCGGTTGTAGGCCCAGCCTGTAACACAATGGCAGCAGCCGGTTTCCCCGGATGGATGATTGGTCCTGAATTGTCCATTCGGCATTCATATACGCCACTCCACCTCAGTATTCCTGCCAAGTAATCAGCATACCCTTTTGATGCAAAATCAGTTTCTTCTAAACGATCAGCAGTATATTCAAGGCTCCAGTGATACACAGCAAGCGTGTATCCTGTGGAAAATGTTACGTTTCCGCCTTTACCTGCCAATATCGTCATATGTATCCCTAAGAGCCATCACGGACTCGTCGTGGAGGTCACCGGCTGTAGCCAAATGCGATAATCCACCATATAAAACCAAACACCATCTTCTTGGCGCATTAAGCTTGATGTTTCTCTTTTCATATTGATGTTTCGCCATGTTTCTGCTCTGAACGTCAGTGTCACCCTATCGAATACTTCAGTCAATGCCTTGAATAGCTCATTTATCCGTTCAGTAGTATCTTTCTTGGAGTAGATCGAGAACTGAACTCTAACAAACTCCAAACGTCTAGCATACACATATTCTTCATCAACTGTCTGACTGATTATATGAACAACAATGAATTCAGATAAAGCTGTCACTTCTTTCTTCTGTGGTGCCCTTCCAACAAAGATATTACCAGCAGCAAGACCAAACAAATTGATGTTCTCTTTGAACTCATCCGCAATTGCTTGCTGAAGTTCCAGCATCAGTATTCTCTCATTACTTCAACAAGATCAATCAAAGAGTTTTTGATTTCTCTGATATCTTCTGCTGTAGCTTTCCCTCGTTCATCCAGTCGATCAATCATGCGCATATTCATTTCTACACGCTCTTCAATCTTATCTATGCGCATAGCCACAGACTTAGACATATTTTGTACATCAGCCTTGACCGACGCGCCCATCCACAAAAAGGCAGACATCACCAGTGCGCCAACAGTCAAAATGACCTTTATCGTTCTCCTGTTAGCTTTACCATATTGACATCCTTCTGCCGTTTTATCTTCACTGCCCATGAAGTCTCCTGTCTAACCAAGTGGTAAGTTGACAAACAATTCAGGTATTGCTTTATGGTTACTATCCAATGCTGGCCGCAAGAAAGGTCTAGGGGCTAAATTCCATTCGGTACCAGCCCTATTTGCTCCTACCTCCAAATACCAAGCATACTCAAGATCACTGCCAACAGATATAACAGCAACTGAATCCCCAAATATCTCTGGGTCTGTGTGATCCATACTTGCTACCAGATCACCTGTTCTTACAGCAGGAGACTCACCTGCATCAGGAGCACTAGCCTGATACCGCCCCCCACCAACCCTCGCTGGACGGTAATACATGCGGCCGGTCTTAGGATCGTCTGTCATCATTCTAATAGCTTCAGTCTCGACAAGGTCAGCAGCAGCCACTAAGCGCCCTAATACAGCACGAGCCACTTTGGCCTTTACCATCTCACCATGCCATTCAACTTTGTTCATTATTCCACCACAAACTTCAGATCGAGCGTAAGGAACCGACCTAGCAGGTCGTTGTCGCGTACATCCAATATGTCGTAATACTTGCCTCCGTCATTCACTCTATCACTTGGCAGGATATCAACAACATCGCAATACATGACATGCCCGACTTCCGATTGCCTCTTATCATGTACAACTGCTTCAAAACCTCGACGTGGCTGAATACAACAAGCCAAACCAGGATGAAGTTTTACCCAAGTCCTTTCATATCCCATAATATCATCGTCTGATACCGTAGCACGTTCAATATCAACAGTCTTTGTGTAGAAATCTTGTATCATGCCACAGTTATCTCGAACTTTCGCCAGAGTGCTAGTTCTTTCTGCATCTCTAACGTAAACTCAATGGTAGTCCCTTCTCCGAGGGATCGAGCCCAAGAGTGATCTCCTAATCTCTCAGACTGAAGCGTAGGATCAACCCTACTGCGATAGTAGGAAATGCTGATCAATCTCAACACTGCTTCCTGCAAAGCTCCAGGAATAACAGCGTATCCAAACGTATAGTCCACAAGGACGTTTCTGAACCCCCTCGGGAATCCTGGCCCATACAGAATCCACCCTCTATCGGAATACAGGATATAATCTGTTATTCCGTCAGGGAAGATATCGATAGATGCTGCTGATCTCAGACAGAACAGTGATTCAGTAGATATGATGTCAGTAGGCGAGTAGTCAGCATATCCAGCAACTTCTGATGCTGTCCATCCACTCAATGCATTGATTGCTGCTGCCAATAGCGTAAACGTACCGTAAGACGCTAGTGTCAATGTATTGGTTGCCGTAGCCGCCCCTGTTTCGACTGTCAGCGTCATTATGGTGCTACTGACCCTAACATACGCTGCTGTAGCCGTAATGGACGTGTTGGACACGCTGAGGACTGTTACGGCTCCTGTGCTGACTCTCGTAACTGTGTTGACAGGCTTATTATTGAGAATGAGCAGTCCTGACCCATCACCGTCGTATCGTTCAGAGATACTGCCTTCTTCAAACTCAATACCGCAATAACGTTCGGTGTCGTCAGATATACGGTCAATGATTAGATTTAATGAATAGTTGTCAACAATTGACAGAGTCTGAGCATTAGATTCACCCAGACAGTCTGTTGCTGCTTTGACAATCAAGTCAATTGACAGAGCATCGCCTGCTGTCAATGCTTCTGCCGTTATATCGGCTACTGATGCATTGAGTGCTGCTACCAGTTCAGTAATCGTATCAGTAGCAGCAGCAGTCAATGAGAATGTGTAGGTGCCTGGATTAGCACCACCCACAATAACTATTTCAAGACTATTAGTAAGAACTTGGCATGTAGCGGAAGTGGGGCCTGACTCTACAAGAAGCCTGACCCCATCTTCGCGCAACTGATTATCCGAGACGCCAAGGTACGCCTTAGTCGTTTCCAGACTCACAAGCGCCATGATCCCCTCCTATTCTCCTTACGGAGGAGTTGAGGACGTGCTCGTTGAGCTGGAACTTGTCGAACTCGTAGTACTTGTCGAACTAGAACTTGTAGGACTAGAACTTGTAGTACTCGTAGAACTCGAAGTAGACGGGCTACTAGACGTTGAACTCGACGTGCTGGTCGAACTAGACGACGTTGGACTAGACGACGTAGAACTAGACGTTGACGAAGTCGAACTCGTAGAACTAGAAGTACTTGTTGAACTAGACGATGTCGGGCTCGAACTGGTCGAACTCGAAGTACTCGTAGAACTCGAAGTACTAGACGTAGTCGTAGTCGTTACCGTAAACGTCTGATCCGTATAGTTACGCCGCTTATAGCAACGCACAACATCTACACCGAGGTTCCTAACAACTGCTGCTCTCGTCTGAATAGCAATATAGGGAGTCAGCAACTGATCCGTGGCAACAGCAGAATCAATGGTGCCACGATACTCTCCGTCAATGTAGAAATCAGCAGTGCCATTACCATCAATTTCTATACGCAACGCAACATATTCACCAGCCGTAGGCGCATCTGTCAGATCAAGCGCCTGATCCGTCCCGTTGTTTGCAGCCAAACCAGTCCAATTGGTGTTGACTACACCGTCAGTGTCGAATGCAATGACAACAGCGTCAGTAGCAAAAGCATTAGCATTGTCAGGTTCAAGGAACGCCAGAAGACCAGGTGCATAGTTGATCTGATCAACCAGCCCTGCTTCTACATGAACAGTCGTAATACTACCTAATGCTATGACAGCATCAAACACTAGACGACTAGGATACGGTTCAGTAGTATCTTCGTCACCTGCACGCCAGTTGGTCTGATGGCTCAACTCAACCGTATTGTCATTGGTACCGTCAGTCCTAATCTCAAAAATGCCGTTATTGGCAATACGAACAAGACCAGCGCCACCACCATCAGCAAATACACCCCATTCATCCTGCAACTGATCTCCAAGGAAATCGTCGTGCAACTGAACAGAGAAAATCTCAAGTCTTCCGCCGTCTACAATATTCAGATGATTCGGATACTGCTGAACAAACTGAATAACTTCTTGGCGGCTTCCCTCGTTCTTAGGCATCTTCTTTCCTCCTATTCTCTATGAGACCCCAAGCCCCCTATCCGTAAGATAGAGGGCCGGTATCTCATAAGAGGGGTTTAGGTGCCAAAGGGTGCCCTAACCATCAGGCTACCAAGAAGAACGACTGACCAGTTACTGTCCCCTGCTACTCCGGCCCGAGTCCAAGTCATTCTGGCATAACGCCGAATGTTGGGGACATCGTAGGTAACAAATGCGTCAGAATCCACATCAGCATCATCAACTTCGAGGATTGTCGCAAACGTAACGTCATCTGCCGAATCCTGCAAGACAACATCCGATACAACATCCGTTCCCTCGTCCAAGCTGATAATGAGATAGCCCTGACGGGTCAATCCCAAATCAACAGAGTCTGTGCCAGCATTCGTCACACCAAGCACACTAGACTTCACAAGCTCTCGCGCTATAGTAACGCTTCCAAAGTCCTTCGATTTTCCAGGCATTTCTGCCCCTCCTTACTGTTAACTATGCTGCTAGGGCTTTATCAAAAGCACCTTTATACCGTAATTCCCTTAATTATGAAGAATTCGTCAGGTTGGCGAACTAGGCAATCTGTCCGCCTTACAAGCCTAATGGCGGTCTGGTCAAACTCGAAGTAACGCTCTTTACTCACATCGAGCATAAAGCCTTCGCCTGACTTCTCACCAATAACAAACTCCGACCAGTTGCCCAGAATCATATAGGACTGATTAGCTCCACCAGTGCCAAACGTGAGCGTAATCGGAATCTGGGTGGTCTTGAATACGGGGAGACCAAGCAGATTATCATGCTCGCCCTTGTTCAGATCGCCAATGGTATAGATATAGTTGCCATTACCATCCTTCAGCTTACGCAGCGTATTCTTCGTACGCGGATGGATAAGCCATGCATTCGAGGTGCCGTTAGCAGCCTCAATCGCATACATAGCGTCCCACAGGTCGTCAAACCCAATAGCCGCGCCATTGCCACCACCAAGGGTCGTGGTAGGCACGATGGGATCATTATAGATACCGAGAGGCTGACCACCACCAGTGCCCTGGATAAACGCCAGGTCGATCTCCAAACTAAGCTGTTTGACCAGATCACTCTTGATCAGAGTGTCAACAGCAGGCGAACTATCGAAGAGCAGCGTGTTGTTGACGCGCGTAATGCCAGCAACTTCCTTCAGCACCAAGGTTTCCTGCCCGAGGACGATATCCGACTCAATCTTCTCGTCACCTTCCTCAACCCAGTATGCCGTAGTCGCAGCGGTCTGGCGGTTGAACGACAGAGTATCGCTGTTCATCTGGAACACAGTCGGTCCCATCTGGCGAATAACAGCACGAGCACGAAGCAATTCAATCACTTCGGCATTGTATTGAGGGGCAACAAGAAAACCACCGGCAGTACCGACAGCACTACCCATGACCTTATTGACTTCAAGATACTGACTCTTCTCAAAATCAGCATTCTCCCAACGACCAGTCATGTGACCAGTAATATACTTAGCAATATTGATAACTTGATCCTTCTTGACAACAGCAGGAATAGTCCCGCTGGACTTGCGAACAGCCTCCTCAAACGGCGCAAACTTCAAGTCTAGCGCCTTTTTGACCTGCTCTTTGGTAAGAGCCATAGTTTCTCCTTATTCAGTAGATGGAGTTAGCCCATCAATTCGTTCATCAACCATTTCCAGAATATCCTCAATGGTCAATTCCTCAACTTCAGGCTTTTCCTCTATTTCCTCTGTTTCCTTAGTTTCTACGGTTTCCGTAGCCGTAAGTGTTTCTTTCAACTCAGTGAGCACGGTTTCAATCTTACTGAGGGCTTCCTGGTTGCCTTCAGCAAACTTTGTGGCAGCAGCATCTACAACCTGCCCAACGAGGTCTTCAACGCTCATGTCCGGCTTCTCCGGCTCTTCATCAGCCTTGATAATGCCAAATGCGGCCTGGTGGCACATCAAGCTGATAGCCTTGACAACATCAACGGGCAAATCATCGCGGTATTCGCTGAGAAGCGTCATTTGCTTAGTCAGAATCTCCGCAGATGCAGCATCCAACCCTTCACTAACAACTTCGTCGTCCAGCTTCTTGCCCGAAAAGACTTCGATTAACTGCTTCAGTTCATCCATTTCGCTCTCCTGATGGCGCTTGATAACAAGGAAACGCCGCATATTCGCTGGCTGATTCACAAGACTCACCTCGTGAATGTCCAGATCAAGCAGTCTTCTCGCCATTATCTTGCTCCAATGAAATAGGGATATAACGCTGCAAGAATCACAGCGCCACATCCCTATTTCCGTACGGATTGGCCCGACTTCTGTAAAAATCATAACAAAAATAGCACCAATACCTACAACAAACTAGATATTGGTGCTATTATCAATACATCATAAAGCATTACTTAGTAAATCGTTACCGCAATGTTCCCCATATAAGCATTACTTAGAATATTTTCCATCAATAACTGTTATTATGCTGCTCTTGCTATTCCGGCCATTGACCATCCAGTTAATTCACCGGCCTTTACTGCTTTCCAAGCATCCTTCTCAGATTCGTGCAATTTGGCAGTGGACCACCACGATCCTTTAGTTATAAGTTCACCACCAACTTCAACGTCTACAGGAACCTGATAATTTTCTATTACGGTGGCTCTGACATCCCGACCTTGGTGCATAATCTTGATCCTGCCTCCACCAAGCATAAAGGATGTAAGCCCTTTCCATATATCATCTTCTGTGGAAAAATCACCATCTGCGTCTTCTACCAAAGGAGCATAAACCACACCCCCAATTATGTGCTGGGCAGGCTCACCTTCATCAACCTTTTTGATAGAGAACTCTACATTCTTAGTTATCTCTGGCACTTCCTCCTCTTCAACCTCTGTAGCCGCCATATCGCTTTTCGTGATATTAGGATGAGCGCTTGTCCAAGACCTAGCCTTCTCTATTGTCCAAGTATCAGCCTTGGGGAACCGCAGAGATTGTAGCGTAGTAGTGGTCTCGCCAGTCAATTTACCTATAATACCAAACACACGAGGTTTACTCTGTTGTAATGCAATACGCCTAAAACTATCAGACTGGAACCTACCAGGTTCACGGATACGGAACGTTATCTCATTCTCTGTCTCTTCAAACCCAGGCTTAGATACAACAACCTCATTGTCAAACGACTTGAAAGTCGGCACAACATTTGTCATACCCACGCCACAGTCAGCACACTTACTATCAGACAATGACGACATAGCGCATTCAGGACAGAACAATATGTCGTTATCACTATTAGTCCATTGCTTTTCCAAAGAAATACGTGGTCTCAATACTAGATCAAACAGAGGTAGACACATTTCGCCCAACGACTCTTGGCCAAAATGGAACTCGACAGGCTTAGATATCTGGCCAGTAATCTTCTTATTGAGCAATCTCTTTATTACATCCTCATATCCCATGTTTGGCGAGACAAAGAGGTCACATACTTCTGCACCCTTGGGATCATGGGCGAAATCACCGCCTACGACCACACAGCCCTTATCTAAGACGATTTCGCCTATAGATACAGGGTCTAGGCCCATATTCAGCTTATTGCGCAGGAGATAGCGGTCAAGGGCGTCTCGTGAAGGACGAAGATTCCTATTACCCATCTCTTTCATTAGCGAGGAATACTTAGATACCAAGTCTGACCGCTCAAACGAACGGGCTGATGCCACATTCGTTCTATGGAAATGGCGATTCCAGACTTGACACGTTCGCAACCGCAGATCAAACAAATCTGCGTCCGACGCTTTCGTCAACGTCTCTTTACTAATATCCTCAATCCTCATTCTTCTTCCTCCAAAAGTAATGCAGCAGCAGGCAGCAACGGATCAATACTAGGTGCAGTGACAACATCCTCAATATCAGGTTCAGCAGATGCAGGTACGACCCCCCAAGAACATTTTCCGAAAACGTGGATTGGTATGAATCCCTGACTTGCTACCGGAAATATCTCTCCATCAAATGGTGTACATTCGGGGCAAGCATCAAACGACGCTATAAACTCAACATACCTGAATCCTGCTTCTTCCCATGCTATTAGCGCCCCGTCGTTCATAGCAGCACTAGCTTCTGTTCTTGCTATCATATGAGCGCGGTAGTCGCGCATACGTGACATCTCACGTTGTGCCCATCGCCTCGTCTTTGCGAACGAATCACCTTTAGCCAACCTTTCGCCAAACTGCCTATTGATCCTATTAACGCTCACTGGCAATACTGGCAATCCAGGTCTAATCATAGATGCCATCTGATCAATGCTCTGCCCCGATGCTAAACCTGCTTCTATGCTATTACGTATATTTGTTCTAACGCCTGCTAATATGTTTCTAACCATAGCGCCTGCTCTTGCATTTGCTATAGCAGAAATGCGTGACCTAGCAATGTCCGAGCTAATTGACAGGCCAGAGAACCTGATTGTTGCTTCTATTGCTCGCTGATACATCAATAGCTCTGCTGCGCTCAAGAACTCAATACCACGGTCTCTGAGCACTTCCCATGCTATTAATGCAGCAATCAGTTCTGCACGTTCAGCCTTAGCAATATGAACGTCACTTAGCACACGGCGATACTCGGTGTCAAGGACACCAAACCACCGCTCTAGTGCCTTCCTATATACAGCAGATAACCGTCCCTGCTGTCGCTGCATCTTGAGTTGGAGTCTACGCTGCGCTTTAGTCGCTTTTCCAATATAGCTGTGTGAAGCACAAGTGCAGTGGACTCCTTCGCAAGAATTCACGGTCTACTCAGAATCATGTAGTTCATCAGATTCACGTCTAATATCAGGAGCAGACGACTCTACAGCCCTCTTTACTTCATCCAGTGCCTTATTCATCTGATCCATTATGCCCAGACCTTCTCGTTCGCCAGCACCCATAGGCTCCTCACCTATAGGAACATATAGAGAACTGATGTAATGCTCGTCACCACCTTCAAATCTATCGCCAACACCATATTTCTCTATAATCTGATTAGGTGTAATAGAACCAGTGCTAAACAGTATGAGGTCTCTGGTAGCCATTGCATTCTTATCAGCGGTCAAGAAGCCAGTCAAATCAAACTCAAACGTCATTGTCTTACTATATTCACGACGCAAGAACTTCGTGATCTTACCAGCAATCTTCATCAACTTGGGCTGAATCGTATCACGATAAAAGGCTGCTTCCTGCAACTGATACGTATCATACTTGGCAAATTCAAGTAATCCTACTTTGACAGGAGGAACACCGAATACACCAAGAATCTCTTCTCTATTATATCGACGCTGATTAAGAAACATCATATCCCGAGGACTAATGCCAATAGCCTGATATTTCAAACCAAACGGCATTACAGGAGTACGATGCGACCTATTAACACCTCCCATGTTCTTACGCCATTTGGCTGCTATCTCTTGAGCTTGATCCGCCTGCATCGGCTGATCAGTTATAAGAACACCAGCGGGCGTAGCATCACGCTTGAAGAAGCCCTGATTGTATTCAACTGTATATCGTTCACTCAGTGTTGCCTGAGCAGCAGCACCTAGAGGCGATAAACCATACCAGTCGTCATTTGGATTGAAATAGAGATAATGAACAATGTCTTTAGGAATAAAGTCATTAAAGCTTTTGGCAAAAGGTGTGACTCTAAATCTATAGAATTCAACAGTTTGACCATCTTTCTCAGGGCGTATCTTTATCCTATTAGGCCGAAGAGTGAATAGTTTACGAGGAGGTCCGCCAGTTTTTGCCCTACCTACTTCCCAATATTCATCACCGGCTAGTTCCAGATAGGTGAGTGTTGCTTCAAGGAGATCAAACCACGCCATATCATCATTAGGATTCTCCAGAAGCAAGACAGGAGCAGCATCGTCATCTAACTGCTTAGATTTTCCTGGTTTGCCTTCCCATATCTTCCAAGGAACGATGGCTGCATTAGTAGCAATAGCAAAGACAGCAGCATATACCCAAGCTGATTCCTTATATTCCTTGACATATCCAGCAAAGTCTGCTGGAGGGGCTAGTTCACGTTGACCAAAGAGGGATTCGATAACCAGCGGACCCGTCTTGTCACTCATCTCTTTCTTGATTTTCCGTCTGGTTATCTTCGCCATATTTATCTCGCTTCTGCCAATTCTCTTGTTTGACTACCCCAAGGTGCTGGGGATGTAGCCGTTACAGGAGCCATTATATCCAAAACAGTAGGAGTGGACTGACCCCACAAATTATCCTTTATTCCATACAAGTTCATTACAACATAATGCTTCTTCTCTGGCACTTCTTCTTCGTCTCGTTCCCATGCTGTCAATGTCTGCTCGCTTACACCTAGATTTATTGACGCCTGACCAATACCATAATGAGTCTGAATGCGCCTAAACCTAATGTATTCACCTACTGACGGATTCTGTGTAATACGATTCAATGTGGCTGCCAATGTCTTACGTGTATAGTCTCGAACCAAATCTTTGCCCTTGAAACACAGTTTGATTGTCTTCATTTTGATACCAGACTTAGCTGCTATGTCTTCAGCGGACAAGCCCCAGTCTGTACAGAATGTATTTAGGCAGAAATCAACCTTCGAGCCTTCAAGTAGAGCAGCCTCCTGTGCTGGCCCAATTGACAATGTACAACGTCCGCCTAGCCGCCTGGACAGATCATCTTCAATCGTATCCAATGTACTGCCGTTCAATCCCGTAATAACTAATTCCCCCGTCATCTCCCAGTTCTCATTATGTGCTGACAACGTCAATACCAAACTCTGTGAAGGCGTTGTGCTTATATTGATGCTTGCTTCAGTGCGCAACATGATTACTCCTTTGAAGTCCAGTTGCCAAATCAGTAGCAGTAAACCCTAATTCTTGCGCTAAAGTCGTGTCGGCCACGTTATACTCGGGCTCACCTTCCCCCAAATCGCCTGTACTGCGTTCTAAGGGACTTTCGAGCAGACCATCGAGTATAGATGCCACTTCTTCGTATGTATGCCCTACGCCCGTCCCAACGTTCATCAGAGGCACATTGCAATTCAAGCAGGCATCGACAGCATCCTCAACATACACGAAATCCAGTGTCTGTGGAGGCAATGTCACCTGCTCACCTGCCAGCATCTTCATTATCAATCGTTTAGGCGGACTAGAGCATTTACCATATAACTCAAAAAGCCTAAGACACGTTACGTCTATTCCATGCATTTTCCCCCATGACACGCAATAGTGTTCGGATGCCATCTTAGAAATTGACAAAGGCGTTCCTGGCCAAAATGGCGTCGTTTCCTTTCTAGGCTCATTATCACCATGACCATAGATACTACCACAACTGGCAAAGATCAAACGTTTCACTTCGTTCACTGAACATGCACGTAATACAGCTTGCGTTCCCCCTATATTGATATTAGACGTTTCTTCAGGAAACTCCCAACTCCTGATCGGATCAGTCTGTGCAGCTAAATGATAAACGATATCTGCTCCCTTAAAGGCATCAATCAAGAAATCAAGTCTACATATATCGCCCCATTTCGTATCAATTCTACCTCTAATAACAGCTATGTTCTCCATCTGCCCATTAGAAAAGTTATCAACAATACGCACAATCTTGTTGTTGAAGACCAGACGAGTCGCTAAATGCGAACCCAACAGCCCACCACCACCAGTGATTACGTTCACAGTTGACCTTTTATCTTAGTGATAACGCCCTTGACCATAGCATGATTACCTCTTGCCTCTTTCTTCACATTGTCTGTTATAGCCCCTGTATCAGGCGTTACCTCTATTGCTCTGACAACAGTACGTAATGCTGTATCCTTCTGTTTGGATGCCCTAGAATCCACGACAAACCAGATAACTAGGCCAATGACAACAGCTAGACCAATCAGAGATACCCAAGGGTAGACATCAAGCATACGTCCAACAGCCAGCAACAGGAGTCCTGCACCACTAATAGCAAAACCCAACATCATTCGTTTCACAACAATTACGATGGCAATGCCAGCAACAACACACAATCCCCCCATCACATATATTATAGTCATTCCTGTTGACGACTTACCGATATACTTTGCCTCAAACGCCAAGGCACCTCCAGAAGCAACAGCGCCATTAACCTGAGATATAGGCGCTTCTAAACTGATGTTCTCAGCAATACTGTCAGAGGCTGTCCTGATACCAGTGCCCGTCGCTTCAACCTCACTCTCTTTGATCACCCCCTCTTCCGTATCTATAACAGACGAGGAAACTGTCAATTCACCAGAAAGACCCGGCGGTAAGAAAGCAACATGACCATCTAACTCCACTACATTAGGGTTAGTGTTATCGCTCTCTGGAAACACTTTGATAGACACAGACTCTTTTGTCTCTTGAGAAGGAGGAAGTTCTGTCAATATAACACGAGTAGACGTTGTGGCTGGTGTTACAAGTGTAGACGAACAGCCCATCATCAATAGAACAACAATTATCTGGAATATCCGTTTCATTCCTCTTCTTTCCGTTTCTTGCGTTTCAATATCACTTCTCGTTTCCTACGCTTCTTCTGTTCTTCAAGGGCACGATGAGTAGCAGCATCCATTCTCATTCTACTCGGTGCCTTTATCATAGAATCACGGCATTCTCTACATACTAGATCAATGCCGTCTGCTTTACGCTGATAAACGCCTTCATGCTGTCCACATTCACCACAAAGATGCGACAGAATATCTGCAATATCCATAATCTTCCTACGGAGTTTGGCCAACAGCATCAACTACTTCGAGTTTACCCAACGTATCATGCCAATCACTTGGTAATCCAGCAGCATCAGAATGAACTTCACCATAATGACGACCTGTTGTAATAAGTGTTGCTGTCTCAACATGTGTGGCAACAAACGTCAATGTCAATACAGTACCAGAGACAGAGACAGAAGCAGACGCTAGAGTCAGATCAGGCGTTCCACCTAACCTATCTCTTGATATCATGAATGTCCATGTCCATGCAGCAGCACCAACCCAGCCAGAAGACCGCCTCATCCTAATTGTCAATACAGCCCCTCCTTCGGGCCATAAACTACCTCTCGTCATATATCCGTAATTGGGATCAGCCATCAATCAATCTCCACAGATATCGTTGGCACAGTAATGTCAATTTCAAAGAAATGTGATGCTCCTACAAAAACGCCAGTAAACTCTGTTCCACTAGCACCATATTGAACAGCTAGTTGTACTTGCGCTTCAGTAGGCGCAACAAAGGTTCCAGTAAACTCAGTGCCACTAGCTCCATAGTTTACAGCTAATTCCACATCACCTACAGCAGGCAATACCAAATTACCTATAAATAGACCTCCGCCAAACACAACGTTTAGACGCACATCATCTTCAGATGGATAAGTGACAGTGGTTCCCCACCATCCAGCAGTCCCAATAGACTGCATATCACCTCTTTGCGGCATTAGTTGGTCCTCGCAGCAGCAGCAATGGTCAATGTAGCCAGAACAGTAGCATCATCATCGTCATAGAACGTATAGACATCGCCTGCTCTAGCAATACGACCCTGTGCCATTGAATACAGCATTATCAATATATCGTTGATAGATGCAGTTCCGACAGCAGTAGCCCCTGTCCTACTCAACAATGCTCCTACATCACCATCCATACGTAGACCATTAGCTACTACCATCTCTTCAGTGCCAATAATAGCATCAACTGCTAGATCATCCCAACCTTGAACAGCAATGAACATTGCAGTAGATGTGGCATTCATATTGGCCAAATCAGTGGAGGCTATGTAGACTGACTCATCTGCATCCTGAAAATCTGTGCTTTCAGTCGCAGATAGCTTGGGCGTAGTACAAGATCCCAAGTTCGCTTTCCATGAATTATCGTTGAAGTCAAATACTTCATCTGTTAGCACATTCATGAAGTAAAAAAATACAGTTTTTCCAGAAGAGTGGACGATTGATAGAGGTTCTGTGGCCATTAGCTCCCAATCCCCTTGAACTTAGCAATCATATACATAGCCTCCCTCAAAGCCTCTAAGAACGTGGGTGGCGTAGGCTGTGCAATAATCCAATTGGACAAAGTTTTTGATGCCATAATATCAGTATATTCTGTTGAATCAGGATTACCTTCTTCATCAACAGTATCCATTATTCGCTCTAAATGCTTAGTCTGGTCAACCAGTTCACCACCATCTATACGGCCTTTCGTCCATCGGCAGAACAGATAAGGTCCATCAGCATTGATCTGCATCTCGCGTGGCAAAAGCTTGTTCCGAGTCTTCGTAACAACTTCTTCTACAGCCATATCATCCGGCGTACTGAAATCAGCCATCTTTTTCTCCTTTACTCACCAATGCGGTCACAAACGTAGTGAATCTCGAAATGAATCACACCAGGTTCTGCTGCTGGATTGACTCCTGGAGCGCCAGTATCTGGTGTAATGCGAGTAATAGTAAACCCAAGAGCATCTTCATCTGACAAACTTGCACCACTAATTGTTCCTACTTCAGTATGAGTCAAATATCTTGTTGTTGCTGGGATATTCTGGTCGCCACCATCCAATGTCCCACTATGAGTAGGAGCATCAAGAGCCTCCGTTTCGTCATGAGGACAGGCCGACCAATCAACCTGCCACTGAACCTCACCGTTGTTTAATGCATAAGCCTCATTTATTTGCCAATGTAGAAAAATAGTAATATCTGTGCCCGTTGCCCAATCAGCAGGAAGTTCCCACGATACAACAGCATCGTCATTGATGCCAAATTCCCAAGCAGTATAATTATCAACAATGGCTTCACTGGCACCACTAGCGCCTTTACCTAAATCTGCATTAGTTATGATTATGTGTTTAGTCTTGCGGGCAGTGCCCTCGAAGGTCATAGTGCCATCAGTGGCAACCTGCACGAAGTTAGTCTCCGTAGCCCCGTCGCCAATCTTGACAGCGCCATCAGCGCCACTAGACCCATTAGCCCCGCCACCTACTAGAACATCCCCACCATCGCTATTAGCAAGGTCCGAGGCTGCCGCACCGCCAGTCACAACTACGTTACCGCCATCAGCATCCTCCTGGCCCCCAGCGCCGTCGCCTGTGCCGCCTATGAGGTTCAGAGCGCCGCCGACCTTCTGAGCAGTGGCGCTCGTTCTCGCAGACGCAGCCGTTATAGTCAGCGCACCAGCAGCATCGTCTGTGCTTCGTGTTTCGCCCCCAATGGCAAAAGCAGCGCCAATCGCCTGCTCGCTCTTGTAAGTGCTAGATCGGTGCCCACCCGTGGCACGCATGATACTAGCTTGCACATTCACGAAAGCCCCATCAGCCAGATTGCGGACACGAAGCCAACCACTGGACCCTTCCTTGAGACGAACGAGTTCGTTGAGAATGATCTCCCCACTCCCATCCACCCGGAACACCGAGTCGGCCTTGATGTAGTTGCCACTCTCCGCCGACACGTCGCTGATGCTACGACTCAGGAACAGGTTCGCGCCGTCCTCAGACCATGTCGAACCGTTGCCGTCAACGTTCCTGTCGATGGTTACGTCATACTGGTCGAGGTTGGCTCCGAGGGTAATCGTGCCCAGTGCGCCAAGTCCGGCCGTCACGCGGTAGCGGCCCGGTGTAGTGCCTGCCGAATACAGCACGAGGCCGCTGCTGGAGTTCGTGTAAAGCAACTCCATATAGTTGCCTGTTGAAGTCATCTTGAAGTTGTTGCTTCTAGCAGAGAGGGCACCCGTGAACAGGCCGTTGCCTGTTGCAGTGACATCTCCGTCCTCGTCCACCTTGAACTTCGTCGCATCAGCCACGCCAAGCTGCAACAGCAACCCATTCGCTGGGCTACTCGCCGGGTTGATGATGACTGAGGCATCCCCGAACGCAGTCCCCGTAGGCACAGCGGTAAAGGTCTGCCGCGCTGTCCACGTATATGCTTGACTCGTACTTAGTCCTGTTTTAGGTACTAGCATCTATAGCATCTTCCTCGATTTCATCGACTACCTCAGTTTCAGCCTTCTCAGGCTCTGTCCATTCAACAAGAATATCATCTTCAATATCGTCAATATGAATGTTCAGATCAGCCTTACCTAATGGCACATCTGCCAACATAGCAGCATCATTGAGTCTCATTCGCTGATTATCAACAACTTGCTGTGCAGCCTGCAATGAGGCCAGAGCACCACTCAGTGCGTTCATACGAGTAACAATTGCCAATGCCAACCTATACGGTATCCGCTTCTCAGTCATTATCATCTCCAAATACTTTTTAGTAACTCTTTAGGAACAGAGTGCATCTTTTGTCTCTCTTTTTGCTCGTCAGTCAATCCTCCAAACAAAGGCGGGTCTTCGTCTCTACCAGTCAACGTCATCTTAACAGGACATAAAACCTTCAGCCATGATGGGAACCATTTATGCTTAAATGATTGCCATCTGTTTGTTGGGCATCCCTTCTTATGGTATGGGCCAAACAGTTCTGTCCAATCTTCATCCAGATCATGCATTACCTTGAATGCCCACTTTAGTGAACCATAGGTCATCGCTGTAACCTAAGACCAACTACTATTTCTCTATCCGCAGCCTCAGCCAAAGTAGATTCGATGATAATCGTAGTACGACCCATTAATATGCGTTCAGCAACAATAGAAGTCGTGTCTTCAGTTGCAATAGCATCTTCAACCAATATGGGCTGCCCATCCTCTGTTCGTAGCGTCAACGTCACTGAAGCCCCTGTCATAGCAGGAACAGTAACAAAGACCTGACGCAACAAGCCATTGATCTCTAATTCAGCGCTATTGAATAGTCCTCCAGCCCCTATAGATACGACAGCATCAACATGAGCATAAAGCCAAGGCTTAGTAGAGAATGCATCAACCAGCCCTCCCTCAGTTTCACCTGTATAAGCCATGTAAGTAATCGTATTAGATGAATAAGCCATAATGTCCTCCTTAAAAGAAAAGTGGCTTCCTAGCCCCGCTCGACACAGAATCCGCCTGTGTCACTAGAAGTCGGGCCAAAAAGCCACTCAACATGACGTTACTATACCCGATTATTCGGGCAATTACCACAAACTCCTTCAGAATTGATACAAACTAGACCTGATTCAGCCTACTTTACCCATAAAACATACTTGAGTTCGGCAAGTTGGGCTACCTCTATGCTGTCCAAAGGAACAGATGTGAGCCTTCCTCCTATTGCCCAACTACCTTTGACTACTGTAGCAGGATATATCCACAAGAAAGTAGTATCATGCTCAAACTCTGTCCCATCTGGCAATTCAAACACATAACCGCCAACATGGTCAGGATTGAGGTCACGTATCAGGCAGTGATCACCACCAGAGATATACACATATGGATGGCCATCCTGCCTTCTCTTACGTTTTACCCTCAATCTCACCACCTTTTCTTCGTCAGGTGGCGTGGATTCAACGGGGGGCTCATAGATGCTCCAACCTGTATCACAGCCTTGGCCGCGAAACGCTTCATCATGAAAATGCTTATCCGGCTCGCTGTTGTAAGCCTCGTAGAACTCGCCCTCGACATCCCACCCGGCGTGCCCGCACTTTCCCAAATAGGAATGCGTAACCAACTTCCCCTTGCCTGTCTTAGGGTCTATCTGCTTCACCTGCGCCTGTGCCCATCTTCTGGTGCCCTCTTCATAGACGGGCTCCCAGCCATCAAAGTCGCCGCCTGGCCAGCAGAATGGACCAGCATCGTAGCCCCACGTCATAACGTCCGTACGTCTTTCCCAGATTCCCTCCAGATAGCGCACCTCGCGCCAAGTGCCATTACGCTCTGCACGCATTACCACCCCGTCAAGCGCCATCTTGCCTGCTTCCTTCTCATTCATCACACTTCTCCTGCTTAGGTTTACTCAATAAATGCCCTTTGGGAAGTAGTTCGTTACGTAGGCGCAGCCAAGCGCCCAAAGCCACATGATCGGCTTAACCACTCCCCTCTGGGCTAGTGCTGCTGATCGAGGTTCTAAGCGGCAGCTTCCCTCGACTTAGCAAGCTCTGCCGAGCCACAGCAGCACATATTCACTTTTCAATTGGCCAGAACCACTTACATTCGCCAGACTCAACATTGAATGGCTCGGCAAAATATGTCTGCCATTCATCCGCTGGTGACGTAAATCGCCAACATTCCTCTCGACGTGGACAGCCTTCACCTCTACATTTGCTTATATCCGGCATATCACTCTTCCCCGGCATATACTACGAATACCACTAGGATACCAGTTACCACCTGATCTTGTCCTGATAGCCAAAGCGTTCAACGCCTTCGCCACCCTATTATAGCCCAAACCCTGATCTCTCATACCCTTTATCTGCCGAACCACCACTAATTCATTCTCATCTATTTCGCCAAATGCCTTCTGGCCTTCACACTTGCCCGTTTCTGCCCTGATCTTCTTGCGTGCAGCACTCAGCTTGTTGACCAGCATAGACTTGTCTAGTTCGGCAAAGACCATCTGAATATGGATTACTGCCTTTTTCATAGGGTCTGCCAGATAAGACTGCGTAATGTTCTCGCCAGTATCAGCAGAAATCAAATCAATCTTATGTGAAGCCAACCAGATAATGGCTTGGTCTAAGACAACGACAGAGCGAGCAAGCCTATCCAGTCTCTCTACAATGATAGTACGACATCCATTGAGGGCAACAACCAGTTGACTGAACCCAGGACGGTCAAGGGCATCGGCAGTCCCTGTATGGACATCCTCAAAGAACTCAAGGACAGAGATGCCATTAGATGCGGCATAGGAGGTGATCGTCTCCCGCTGCCTGTCAAGCCCATGACCGTCAGCCTGCCCAGCACCACTCACTCGAATGTATGCGTATGCGTCCATGACTCGCCTCCTCTAAGGTGCCTACATTATACCATACATTCGGTAGAAGTCAAGGAAG
>SDBT01004831.1_pt1 | contig 22797 bp, 27 predicted proteins | sample 2277101 | NCBI WGS metagenome assembly SDBT01 (sample SAMN10404973, study PRJNA504765) | marine sediment metagenome | isolation source: marine sediment core GS10_PC15, 103 cmbsf | place: Arctic Ocean: Southern Knipovich Ridge | collected 2010 | reverse complement strand
ACAAGAATCGACCATACTGAGAAGCCCGAAAGCCCCTGCAAACAAAGGGGAAAGTGATATTCTCAGGCAATACAAGCACCTACGCTCGTAGCTCAGGCCGGATAGAGCAGCGGTCTTCTAAACAGCCACCCCATTCTCCGAAGGGCACACGCCATAGGCACTTACCGAGAGCGGCACAGAGGGGTACAGCACACGGGTACAGCAATCAGAACGAGGAATTGATACCCAAGGGGGCCGGAGGAAAAGGAGTATCTTTTTACAACATTTTGTGTCCGCGACTTGACTTCTTACACCACAGGGAGTATAATTACCATAGTAAGAGACTGTCTTAGACAACGAGCAATACTCGAAACATACCTAACTGCGGGTACGCTCCACTCCGAAGGCAGGTCTGATACGGTTGCTAGTTGAACAGGGCCCGGCTCTATGGCAAGCCCCTGAGCTCGCCCTCGTGCGGCTGCCGAACGACCTGAGGTGGGTACCAACACTTCAGCCGAGCGGTAGATCATAAGCTAATAGGTTTCTGTAAGACCAGGCAGGCTCCGCCCCCGCGCCCTGCCCGGTCAGACTGAAGCGCAGGAGCGCGCTGAAAATATTGTCGAAAACTTTTCTGACCGGTTTGCATTCGGCGACGATGACCGCGATATATATGATGACAGTGCAGTAGCAACAGAAAAGCACCCGCCCCCGCGAGCTTCCTAGGGCCAGACGAGGGCGGGTCTTGAAGAGGATGATGTTATCATGCGCAAGGACGCGACTGGGGGCAAGGCAAAAGAACAGAGGCGGGGCGGCAACCATAATGGGGCAGATAATTCCGCCTTAACCGAGGGCGCGTTACTCACTGTCGATCAGACTGCCCGCTACCTTCAAATTCATCGGGCTAGCGTGCATCGACTTAGCCATCGCCATCATCACCCACTTCCGGCCGTGCGAATCAGTAAACGTATCACGCGGTTCAGACTTTGTGACGTGGAGCAGTTTATCAGTGAAGCACAAGACTAGAGACAGAATGAATTTGCTCATGGATGACACTGGTCGGGCTGAAGGGCTTACGGGCCTGTCCGGCCAGAACCCAAGGACACGGGATGCCCTTACTACCAACCAAAAAGGCCGAGGAGCCGCGCGAGTTTACCTGCGAGCGGTGTAAAGAACCTCTCAAGAAGAAGCTGCCGGACTACTACCGCTCCAGCCATGATAGCAAGGTCTGTTGTGATTGTAGTGCGTACCGATCTTCCCGCCACCCACCGAGGTCGGGGCGCTGGTCGGGGAAAGAGACGGAACCCAACTATCACGGGGTCGCTCAACCAGCACCGCAGCCTCAAACGGATAGGGATACAGAGGCACTTGCAGCATGGCTCGGACGGGGCAGGCAACTCAAAGGACTCTGGATTGAGGAACCGAAAACGATGGCCGTGGTAGCCAGGGCGCTCTGGCAGGCGACCAATGAGCAAAGAATCAACTACGCCAAGATCGCCCGCTCGTTATCGGGCCAATGGAACGACATTGATTGGCGCAAGGTGCGCGGAATCCTTCAGGAGTGCCGCCGAGAATGGCTGTGGCGTGGTGAACCGTGGCTTGACGAATTACTGACCGCACAGTGCAAACGCAAGGCGGCAAAGCAAGGCATACGGCAACTTCAACTCATCTACGGCTGGCTGGAAACTGGAAGCCAGGAGATAGCCGCAAAAGGGTTTGGCCTGGATGACCGGACAGCTATAGCCGAAGCGAAGCGGCGATTCGTCAAGAGCCTACCGGACAGTGAGCGACAGCGGACGAACAGATTTATCAAACTACAGCAGCGGCGACGGGGTGCATGTAACAGTGCCCAAGACAGCGCGGGGGCTGGCTACCACTACGAGCCGAAGCCCAGAGAGTTTGTGGACAAACGAACACGGGCGCTGCTGAGGGGCTACAACAGGCTAACCGTCAACTGGTGTTTTGGCCCCGGCTGTGATGGAGACAAGGGGCCAGGTCGCTTAAAGCACCTGTACGGACTCACGCCCACGTCGCCGGAAGGACCAAGCCTAAGTGAGATGTGTCTGCGAGATATAGGGTTCACAATTCCCAAAGACAAAGGAACCACCGCGCACGCGTTTCTAACTGTGAGGCAGGCTGTCGCCACAAACCCACTGCGCGAGCCAAGGGGACGAGACAAACAGCTTGCCATTCAGAACGGGACTTGTCCGGTCTGCGGAACGACTGGAACCTTCACCTTAGACTATGGCAGATGTGCCAAGCGGACGTGCCGGTTCCGCTGGGGCCTACGACCTGAGCAAAAATTAGAAAGTGATGAAGATTTTTGCCCCTGAAATTGCAAGGACTTACGACCCGAACACCCACCGAACGACCATTTTCGCGTGACATAAGCGCGTATAAGTAGGACGAGAAGTAAGGTTTATCCCAGGCCAGGGTCAGGGGCCGTAACCCTTGACCCCGGCCACCCTTTGCCCGATGGGCAACTACCATCGCAGGAAGGGGGCAACGCGCAGGCCTTTTTTATGCCCCTGTCCCGATAATCCTACCAACGAGACTCATCCCTGTGTGTCTGTAGCATCAGGAAGGAGCGATCATGGCGAGTCGAGCTTACAGTGTTTATCTCCACGCAGTTGTGTACGGCAAGACCGAGGCAGAGACAGCAAAGTGTCTCGGTCTATCCACGTCCGCAGTAAGCAGATGCTTGGCCGCGCTGGAGAAAGAATATCCAATGCTGCCCCTCGTGCGCCACACATGCAGGCAAGTGAGCCAGCGGGAGCAGACAGAATCAGACGCGGGTGCTCCGAGCGTTATGGGAGCTGGTTGAGTAATGCGAGACAGTGGCCGGGACACCCGGCCAGTTGATGTGAATAGGTAGGCGCATAGAAGACCCCGACGTTGTCGCCGGGGCCTCCGGTACTGAATTTCATTCCACTGTGATTCTATCGGTTGTCCAGCGGCACGTCCACAGAAAAATCCTCAGAATTGAAGTTTTTTTCGACGAGGGTTAGCCGGGGAAGAATGCGCCCAAGACAAAGGGCCGCACGATGACGAACAACGACTTCTATATGCTCGACGCTGCGATTGCCAAGCGACAAGACTTGTCAGGCACCGATAAGCTCATTCTGGCGATCATCACCCGGCGTATTGGCGGGAACGGATACTGCTGGCCCGGAATCCAGAGGCTTGCGCAGGACGCGGGAGTAACCCGCCAAACAGTCATTAGCAGCACTCGCCGCCTTGAGGAGAACGGCCTACTTGTGGTCAACAGGCACGGAACGGGCCAGGGGAATGAGTACATACTACCCAAGCAAACCAGTCTAAAAAGCAGACCAGTCAAGAAAGCAGACCAGTCAAGAAATCCGACTACCACCAGTCAAGAAATCAGACCGGAACCGGTCAAGAAATTGGACTGTAATAGAGAAGAATTAGAAACACTTAAGAAACCCCGCACCAAGAAGGCGACCAAACGACAAAAGCCAAAACCGAACCGAAAGGCAACAGCGAAGGCCGCGAGGGAAAATCCGTTTTATGAGGCGTTCAAAGCTGCGTTCGATGAGCAGTTTCCGACCGTCCCGCCCTACGATGACAAGAACACTGGCGATTTCGTTCAGTTGGCCGCGTGGCAGAAGGAACACTCGAAGGTCACCCCGGAAGAATTCGCGGAGACGGCGCGTAAGCTATGGGGGCAGGGCCAATACTCTCCGAGCTATGCCAACACAATGAGAGGGCTATGCGCAAGATGGCGCGACGCACTTGCGAAACTTCAGCAAATTGCGAGCGGGCCTGGACCGCCAGGAGGACGACCACCCGGACACGTCAGGCCAACAACGGGTGATAGTCCAGACGTGACACGTCGATTCAGCAAGGAGGCAGTAGCATGACCCAAGTTACAGCAGGAACAACCGACGCCGAGCTACGGGAGTTATGGGCAAAGAAGAAGGTCAAGCTGGATGCTGCTGAGAAACAGTGGCGGGCCGAGAACCCGTTGACCTGCGAGGATTGCGGGAAGCCGATGAGCGTCGACGACTGTGCTATCTACGAGGAAGCCTATTCCTGTCTACGCACCTCCGGGACACGACCGCCCGGCACTGTCTGCAAGAAGTGTGCCGCAGCGCGAGGAATAGAGCGGGATCGCCAAGAGGCTGAGCGCCAGCAGCAACAGCGGCGCGAGCGAGAGGAATCGCGGAAGCGAAGGATTCAAGAGGTACAGCAGGACCTATCCGGCCACATAGCTAAGTGTGGTGTTCCCTCTGTGCTTCGGGAAGCCCGACTGGACCAGTGCCCGGACCTACCAAGGGACCTAGTCGAATGCGCGAGAGCTTGGACGCAGAACCCGGAAGGCTTTGTGGTGTTGACAGGCAAGCCAGGTGCTGGCAAGTCGCACCTAGCTGCTGCAATACTGGCGCAAATTCTCTATGACGGTACCTACTGGCCCCTTAACTGTGCTTTTGTAAGCCAACCCGCTTGGCTCGATGACGTACGGCAGGAGTACGGGAATATTGAGAGCGACCCCCGCCCGGTGAGCATACCCTTGCTCGTGTTTGACGACCTTGGCGCTGGGTATCTCAATGAGATTCGTCGGGCAGTAGTAGAGCAGCTCATCCGGCGCCGGGACGCAAGGCAGCTACCCACGCTGGTTACGACGAACCTATCAATCGCGGAGATTCAGGAGAACTTCGGCGGGCGCGTGACCTCGGTACTTCAACAGGACAACCGCGTGTGGAACTTGACCGGCAGCGACCTACGGATCAGTGGGAAGATAAAGCCACAGCGACCGGCCCGCATACGAGGGGATGACCCGCTTTCGTTCTAGGGCCGACCCAGCGAAAGAATACAAACTGTCCGCCTTTAGAAAACGGGGGATTAGGAAGATGAAAGACAACAAACTCAGCACCAAGCAGCAAGCCTTTATCACAGCCTACCTATCCAATGGCTACAACGCTACCCAGGCTGCAATTACTGCTGGATACAGCAAGAACACGGCAGCAGAGATAGGGGCAGAGAACCTTAGAAAACCTCAGATTCTGAAGGCCATCAAGACGGGCCTGGACAGGCAGGGCATTACACCCAAGAAGATCGAGAGCGCCATGGGACTCATCGCTTTTGAGGTAGATATGGCTGATTATGAGCCACTGCTGAAGGGCGAGATGGACCTGGCCGGGCTGAAGAAGGCCGGGGTGAACACGCTGATGATCCGCCGACTGAGGATTTCCCGGCGGGTAGTGGGTAAAGGGGATGCGGCAGTACCCTATGAGGACGTGACCATCGAGCTACACGACCGCCAGAAGGCTCTGGAAGCCCTTGCAAGGGTCCATGCGATGTTCAGGGACGTATCTATCCACCAGGACGGTAAGAAATCGTGGGCGCAGCAGATTATGGAAATGCACAAGCTCAAGGACCAGCACGACCGAGAGAAGCAAACCAGAAAGGTAGGCGGACCATGAGTAACGAGCACCCATTCCTGACAGAAATGGAGCGTAGGCAGAAGGAGAGCTTGAAGGCCACGGGCAAGGGCTGGATCGAGAACCTGCCAGATGCCCTGTTCGTTCAGTTGCTGGTTTCAGCTATGGACGAGGGGATATTCATATCTGACACCTTCGCAGATGTCATGCCGGGCGACCCCGGCGGCGACTCTGAAACAGCAGAATAATAGACATTAGGGCCGTTTCGTCCAGGTCCGGCGAGGTCCGGCTGGAATGGCCCCGAAATCGTAGTCGAAATCCTACTAAAGCATACAATCCGGTTAATCGACCGGGAATACAAGGGGGAGCAGTAATGGGCTATCTTGAGGAGATTGAGAGGCTATCGAAGCAGCGGGGCGGCGGGGGACAGATATTCTTGAGGTTACGGAGCCCGGAAGCGAAGCGCGCGCGGCTGCGCGAGAAGCGGTAACACCCGAACAGGACAAGCGCGCCTTGCGCCCACGCGAACCCGGCGAACCGGCCGAGTTTGTTGAACTTGCTGTGCCACAAGAAGAAGTAGCCAGACCCCCAGCCGCGCCTGCGGAAGCCAAGCCAGCGGAGAAGGTAAAGCCGAAGCCTCATATCACGCCACCAGCGATCAAACGCCGCGCGCGCCGACAGGCGAGGCCGCTCGAAAAGGAGATCGTTAACTACTACGAAACAAATACCGGCGAGTTCGCCGAGGCCGGTAGAGAAGCCAGGATGGTAGGTGAGGAAGAAGGCCAGGCCGCATTTGCGATGGATACACGATTTGCTGGTAAGATACCCGGCGAAATCTTGGACCACTTCCCAGGGCGCAAGGTTCCACTACCGCTTCGGCCCTATATCCGTGGCAACAGGCCGGGCGCGCTTGGCGAAGAAACCATGACCGCCATCGGCCCAGAGGCGCTGATTGACTATGCCAAATCTCTTGCTGCGGGCAGGAAAGGCGACCTGGCCCGTGCTATAGCGGGAGCTCGTGCGTTTGCAGAATCGGTCGGTGACATTGAAACCGTAGAGAAGATAGACCGATACCAGGCCCTATTAGACATCGACGCTTATGACCGGCTGGAACAGCGTCAGATTCTAGCCGGACAACTTCCGACTGAAGCCCTACCAGCGGATGCCGAACAACGGGAATTGCCGGTTGAGCGACCTGAACTTCCTCAGCGTGCCAAAGAAGCGGCTGTGTCGAGGGCAGCCGAGAACATTGCTGCAATCGAAGAAGTTTTGTCGCCGAACTTGGCTACGTCAAAACAAAAGGCCCACGCCCATATCCTTGCCAAGAAGGCCGGTCTCTTGGGCAAGGAAGGCAAACCCACACTGACATACCGCCGTATTGCCTACGACGCGACGGGTGCCAGTAGTATGATTGAAATGACGCAAGCCGATGCTGTGAAGTTCGTAGCTGCTTTGCGCATCATGGTGGAACCGACACCGGCCGCGCGCATCCCCACACCGGCTGCCTCTCTGACAAAACCAGAGCAAGCGCGCCTTCGGAAGGTCGCAAGAACCCAGGCCGTTTACGAACAGGTGAAGGGTTATATCAACCATCTAGGGGAGTTACCGAAGGAGCCGGGACTGCGTAAAGCATATATCCGCAACTTGGAAACTGCCGCGCGGATGATGCGGCGCAGGGGCAGGCGCATAGAAAGAGCTGAGCGGCGCGGCAAGGAGGCCAATGACTTGAATCCGTGGTGGTCAGCGCGATACTCCGTCGGCGATGCCGAACTACGCGCTGGTGTACCCCTTCAGGCAGAGTTTACTGACTTTGTGCATACCGCTGCCAGAGCGAGCCTGGATGCTCAAAAGAACTTTCAAACCAAGCTCAAGGGAATCGGCAAGTCGCTTTTCACTATCGCCATTCACCGAGGCCAGAATGAACACATCGCCGACTGGCTGTTTGAGGAAGAGCAAGCGAAGCGGAGCCAACTATGGGAGAGGCTTGACAGCGACAGCCGCCAACTGGCGACAATGCTCCATGAGTTTATTCAGACCGAATCGGCTAACGAAATCCGGGAGGCCCGATGGCGTATTTGGGACCGGGCAGATAGGCGGCTTGGAACTAGGGCCGAGTGGCTGGGAGCCCAGTTAGGGCGAATCCGAAACAAAGACTTACCGACGGCCAAGCGGCTGGCGCGCCAGATAGCAGCGCTTGAACTTGACTTAGAAAATGCCAAGCCACCCAATGCACCGAACAGCGCCCTTGAAGAAGGCAGGAAAGCTAAAGCTGAAGACAAATTATCTGACTGGATAGCCAGTGAAACATGGGGGACGCGGAAGTTCTACTACATGTCCGAGCAGCCAGCCGGATCCCTCGTCGAACAACTTATGCCGGAGGGAATCTCGGAACGACTGGAAGAAGCCGAGCCGAGTGCAGGACTTGCCCCAAGGGTGAAGCCCAGAGGCGTCAAAACGCGGCGCGGACGCCCGGCCCGGGCGCGCGGGCAATCGGTCATATCCGCCGTGCTGCATCACTACGAACGCGCTATGGTCGCCAACAGAACCAGCGACCCCCTGCAAGGCTTCTGGCAGAGCTTTGAGGAAAGCGGGCCCTCAAGGGCCGGTGTTCGGGACATGCGCGAGTTTGTGCGAAGTGCTCTGGGGACACCGCGCCACGCCTCCTTGCCGACTAAGATCGCACGTATGGCTGGCAAAATTTTCTGGCGCGTGTACTTCATAACGCCGCTCAAGGCTGCATGGTACTTCACACGCAACCTTCACCAGAACATCGCATTCGCAGGGACGCAAATATCGCTGGTAGAGGCTCTCAAGGCCGGTCTCAAAATAGCAACAGGCCGGGCGAATCCTCAAATGGCTAAGGATTTCGCAAACCAGTGGAGGGTCAACATTAGCCAGAGGCGGCGTATCGGACGGCAGTTTTTGCTTCAGGAGGAAGGCAATATCAGGCAGGAAGCTGGAAACCGGGCCGTGATGGTTATGGACGCCGTGGCCCAGCTTCCACTCTTTTCAGATGAGATCAACCGCATCCAGCCCTGGGGCCTGTCCCACCAGATCGCTTACGACAATGTGCAGGCTTACTCACGGCGCAAGATTTCCTATGCCAAGCTGTCAAGAAGGCTGCGCCTTGCGACGCTTCACCCGGCCCAGAGGCTTGAGCTTCAACAGATGCTCAACAGGAAGGACTACACTACCTTTGTACCCAGATACGCCGAACTGAAAACCGAGAACATCCACTTCAAGTACGAAACGGCCTTTCGTTCAGCCGCCGAGCAAACACCGGCTGGCAGGGCGTGGATGGGACTGATGACATTCCCGCGCGGCACGTTCGAGATTGCCTATCAGAATGCCGTTAAGCCATTGTGTCAGGGAATTGCTACCGGCAGTGGGAACCAAATCTATCAATCGCTTGTGGCGCTGATGGCTCTCTGGCTGGGAAGCTGGATGGCCAGACGACTGCTGCATAAATTAACGGGTCGGCTAGCTTACGACCCCATTGAAACAGTTGTCAGATATACGCCGCTTTCTCCGGGGGCGGCCAGGATTAACGAACTCTTTAATGACATCAGCAGCGTTCTCTATCGGAGCGAACAGCAGGATTGGTCGGTCGGGCAGACAGTAGACGCCCTAATGGGTATTGGCGTGAACAACCTGGCCTTCTTCATTCCGGCGTGCGATACATGCATCAACTACTACGAGGTCAAAAAGGACGTGCGCGGCGTTCGGCTCTGGCGGCTCGTGAAAAAAGAAGCGCTGGCCAAGTATCTCAAAGACACCGGCAAGCCTTTTCGTAAGGCCGACAGAGAGTGGCAGGAAAACATACAGCATGTGATTTTCGGCGGGGCTGAGGAGCCACGCAAAGAAGCAGTCGAGGTTAGGCCGGCAAGAGCAGAGCGAATGACAAGGGCAAGGTGAAATGTGAGAGTCAGGGACACTTCCGGCGCGCCCGAATATCTGCCCAATAGCGCTCCTCTAGGGTGCACGACCCTCTGACCGATTCAATAAGCGAAATCGTCTTACCCAAGCCTATAAGGGGAACAGAAATGCCTAATCCAGTCAAAGACCATGTTCTATGCACTGAGAACCAGGCCCGGTTCCGGAAGTACAAGACCCGTGTGTACAAAGCGGGCCAGGGGGCTGACCTAAGCGGCATGAATCTCGAAGTCGGGGACACGCTCCCCGATGATTCGACTTACGACATCATCTCGGCCCGGATAGTCCACGACAAGGACGGGAGCCAGATTGCGGTAGTCCAGGGTTATGTAGAGGTGGCGCCAAGCGACTTCGCCTCATCTCCGGGGATTTTCCGGGAAATTCATCCCCGGATAATTCAGCGCACAGGCCCATATCACTATAAGTGTAAGCGCCGGTTTTCATGTCTGGAAGGCCAAGACGGGCATCTTGAGCAGGGCCTTTACAACAGTGTCATGCCCGGGTTTGCTGGCAAGTACGCGCCAATCTGTGAGGAGGTTCAACGGATAACGGGATATGAGCCGAACCGCGTTCTGGTAGTCGCGGAGTACGAAACGCAGAGGACTCCCGGCGAGGCGACGGTTCGGCTGATCAAATCAAACAACTGGGGGAAGATTTACAAGGACATCAACGGGGAGACAATCGAAGGCCCCGACCCGGACGACAACCAATATCTGCATCGGTATGAAGTAGTGGCCGGGTCGAACGTAATCCCCAGTGGTCAGTGCGGGATCATCCTTTCGACAGCCTACGATAAGTTTAATCTAAGCGACGTGATGTCGCGCGTGGGCTGTGTGAACGACGGGCGGTTGTTTAACTTGCGCGCGGGCTCGTTGCTTCTGCTTGGAAGCCCTGATACCCACTGGTGGCCCAAGGGCAAGCTCTGGTACATCGACTACCAGTTTGCGTACTCCGGTGCCTATAAACTCTGGAACGACTTCCTGAAGGTCCGCAAGTTTGTGGATGCGGTGAGGGAGTTTCCCATTGTCGATGTTGGGGGCGCTATCGACACAAAGGCAGACCCCCGGTACATGACTACCAAGTTGCCTCAGGAGTGGAAGTACGACTCAACCAAAACCAAGGCAAGCGAGATGTGGACCTTACTGCGCGAGAGTCCTATTGAGGACCGCGAGAGCTTTTACGAGGCCGACTTCAGCGAGCTTGACGGGTGGGTGGCATGGTAGGGCCGACCGAGGTGCCCCACCCCTTGTCCTATTCAATAAGCGAAGCCCACAACGGAGACAGGAGAAGCACATGACCAGCAACGACACAGATGCGGAGACGACCGAGAAGCTAGAGAAGGCCAGGCAGCAGTTCGTACCATCCGAGAAGCAACTTGCGCTGCTGAAGTATCAACAAGAACGAGACTATACCGGCGGGGCAAGGGAAGTGTGCGCGGCGTGCGGCATCGGCTTGAGAGAGTGTTACGACTGGTTCAAGACACTGGGATGCTGCCTGTGGTGGGCACATGAGATAAAACAGCACCGTGCGAAAAGGGCCAGAGCGATTGAACAGACCGAGGCGGAGATAGCCTAAGACGTGGTTCGCTCACTGCACACGGAACGCAGTGACGCCCCGACTTACGCAAATCTGCAAGGGGAATAGGAGTGTCGAACGCAATGAAAGACCACGACGAAAACGCGCCGGTAAGGGCTACCGAAAAAGCCCTGACCCCGGAAGTCCAATTAGAGTTAGAGGCTTGTGTCAGGGGTGATGGTCCATTCGAGGAGGGCGACCCGAAGGAAATTAAGAAGCTGGTCGAGCAAGCCGAAGCGCTGCCCCAGAAACACGATGAGGGGCCGTGGCAGGCAATGAGCCAGCGCGTCGATGAACTCCAGGCCGAAGTTGGCGCTGGTGAGCAGAGGGCGCTGATTACGGAAGGGAAGGAACCCCGGCCTCAGATTGTCCACGACGACCCGCCCGAATCCGGCGTTGCGGTCATCTACTCGAATGACAATTTCGGGAATTATACCGTTACGGGAACTACCTGGGACGGAACGCTATGGAATGAAGTAGCCTCTAGTCATCCGATGTATCGAGTCTCAGCGCGGGACCGGGAGTCAATCTATAAATCCGCACTCTCAACCATAAAAAGGCTGAACGGTACTGCTGGCGATTACGTCATCTACCGGGAGATGATTAAGGACGACGGCTCCACCGAAATCGTCATCGACCTGACTACGACGATTCTGCGGTGCAAGATTACAGATATAAGCCTCTTGCCGGATACGGTGGATGCCTTTCCGTGTGACTCGGGCGGTGGAAATGTTGACATAGACACAACCCTTGTCCTTGACACAATAGGTGATTTTGGGGGCGGCTTCGACAATTGGGTTGTGCCTGATATAAGTGTTGGTGAAATCTGGCCGTACATGCCCAGGCCAGGAGCGCCGGAATACGGCACGATCATCGCGGGCAGATGGAAGCACGCTGGCCCCGGCGCGGTCTATCTGGACACCAGCACACTTCCCTGTTTGTGGGCGGATATGAAGGTAGACGAGAAGGGCCATGGTCCGCTCTTCAAGCGCAGCAATAACAAGTGGTACAACCTGGCGGGGGTGGAACAATGAGGCTCATCTTCGGAGTTGGTACTGGCAGGTGCGGAACGAACTCGCTTGCGAAACTCTTATCTAAGCAGCCTGAAACAACAGTCACCCACGAGGCCCTGTATGTTACCCCGGAAGTTGGGGGCGACTACGACGGCGCGCTTGAGGCGCTGGCCAAGCGAACGGCGAAGTTCGTCGGCGACGTGGCACCATGGCACATCTGGCATGTACCCCGTTCAGTGGTGGAACAGAACGCCCGGTTCATCTGTCTGAAGCGACCAAGGGCCGCGACGGTCGAGAGCTGGGTGAGAGTGAATAATCCCCACCGCTGGCACCAGACGGAAAAGGGCTGGGAATACGGTAGGCTGAATCTGCTCCCACGATACGACGGGGCTACACTCGCGGAGGCGCTAGGGAACTATTGGGACCACTACTATCGGCTGGCAGAGCAACTAGCGGGCGAGTTCCCGGACGGATTCCAAATCTGGCCCACTGAATCACTCAACGACCCCGCTGCTGTTGAGGCCATACTGCGATTCGTTGGCTTCGAAGAGCCCGTGGTTGTCGCGGGCATTCACGAGAGGACTGAATGAACCTGTGCATCAACATCATCAGCCGGGACGGGACGTACAATCCCTATCTCCGCGCTTGGCTGCTCAGGCACGACCTGCCGCACAGCGTCATTCGCTCGCCCTATGGACTTGTGACCGGGCGAAATGGAGCGGCCGAGGACTTCCTGGCCGGCGACGGAAGCGACCTACTAATGTTGGACCGCTGCATGGCCCCGGATGAGGACGCGGAGGCGATTCTGACAGCGCCCGGCGATTTGGTGTACTGCGGCGCGGTTGCGCACGGATGCAGCCATTTCGGGAATGGCGATTTCGGGATCGCGTGCGGGCGGATGTCCCGGCAGCTTCTTGAGAAGATCGACGCGCCCTGGTTCCAATTCATGCTAAACGCCACGGGTACGAAAGTTGTCGCTTGTGAATGTCAGCATCTTCTGGCCAGGGCGCGGGACACCGGATACAAGCCGCGCATGGTCGGCAGGTGCAGGCATCTTGTGCAGATGATGGTCAAGCCCGACGAGGAAGGCAAAGCACAATTCCAGTGGCCGGGCTGATTGGGGAAACAGACATGAACATCGACGCGCCTACTGAGATTCACAACGGAACCGAACTTGCGGAGTTCCTCAAGACTGTTCCCGCGCGCAAGAGGGCCGATGCTCCAACGTGTCCCGATTGCGGTGCCGACCTGCCGGGCTACCGGAGGTGTGGCAGATGCGACCGCTGTGCCGCGACCCATAAGCGGCAGCAGACCCGGACCCGAAAGCGCCGCCAGAGGAAACAGGATCGCCAAGTTTCTGTTGCATGAGGGGGTGTCACGCTTTTGGGCAATTTGGGGCCTTTGTTTACAAGGACTTATGAACGCCATTTTGGGCAAATGGACCAATGGTACCTCTGAAGCGTTTTGGGCTGAAAAGCGTGACATAGATTGCCTATATTAACATGGGGCCAAGCACGCGCGCGAGGCGCGCGAAGGAGAAACTATCATGGCTGCACGCACACTCTATCCTGCACATGAGCCGGTAAATTGGTCCGAGGCTAAGTGGAGCCTTGCGGATGATAACGCACAGAATCAGGCCAAGCCTGCTGTTGGCGAGGATGACACTGTTCGCTTCTCACAGGACAGCGCAGGTGGGGGGACGCTAACTCTCAACGAGAACAGCGCCGCCTTGGCCGAACTTGACATGGCCTTCGCAACTGATTATGTGGGCACGCTGGCTTTCGGGACCAACACGATTGACGTTGATGGCGACTGTATTCTAGCTGGTACACTTACTGCGAGCGCAGGGGCCGCTCTGGAGGTTTCCGGCAGTTTTTATAAAGTCGCGGGCATGACCGACCTGCCTGCGCTTTTGGATATTGAACTCAATGGAACCGGGCTTGTAGAGACTAATAATGTTGGCGGCGGGACCGTAACCGTTCTTACCGCCGGGACGCACACGCAGATAGACAAGGCCCTGTGGGATGCGTTTACTCTGACGCTCGGGACATATCGAGGCAAGTCTTCCTCTCCCGGACACGGCATGGATGTTAAGGGCGATATCCTCTACTCGGCCGGGACTTGGATCAATAGCGGGGCAGTAGGTCAAGTCACCGGCGGGGCGGGGACGTACAATATCGCCCTCAACGATAGCACCAACCTGATAGAGCACGTCGTACTCGGCGGCCCTGTCGCCGGAACCGGGGTCACTTCAAACATGACCAACAATGTCCGCGCTGATGAAATCACCATCGGGCCGGGTATCGCAGGAAGCGCTGTTACCCAGACCGGCGCGCGGCAACTTATGTTCTATGCCAGCGGGAACGACAAGTGGCACCAGACTGCCGCAAGTGGGACTGTGGCCTGTGACTACATTTACATCTATCTCTATGCAAGTGTCACGATAGGCTATCTCGACGCCAGCAGCACTACCCATGCCACATACGGATTGCGAGTCGCGGGCATGGCTAGTGCAAATGACACCCTCACCATGACGGATGCGTGGGACGTTGGCAGCAAAGAGCTAGCTGTGTGGCACGGAACCGCTGGAAGATTTATCACACTCGACTGCAATAGCAAGCGACTAGCCTGTGGGCTTATCACGCCTGGCGCGGCTGGTGCCGACAAATCGGGCAAGATAATCTTCGGCAGTTTCGTTCACATGGCGAGTCTTGCCGATGCCGATGCACTGAACTTGGCCAACGCTGTCGATTTTATGAGCGCGTACATAGAACTCAGCGGAACTTTCGACGGAGATAACATCACCTGCAAGAACAGCGGTGGTGGGCCGAGCCCATCGAGGATAATCGGCGGGACCGTGAACAACGTTGACTTGACCGGCGAGACGGCAATCACCCACTTCTGGCCCGTTGCCGCAGCGGGGAATACCAACGTGACGCCGCTTTCGCCCTCGCTAAAGCAACTATTTCCTGGTGATGTATATGTAACCTGAGACAGGGCCGACGGGGCCGATCTCGTCCGCCCCGTTACGGGGTTCAAGGCGAAGGGCCTGGCACTACTTCCGGTGCATACGCCCGAACCAGTGGCTTGACACCGCCCCCAGTTTCGCGTATAATAAATGGCACTGGGAAACTTCTTAGAACCGGAGAAAGGGGTACGTGATGAAGTACCTGACTCTTATCGGCGCTGTTTTGCTGTCGTGCCAGTTCGCTTCGGCGGCCTGGCTGAACGAACCGCATCCGTTACTGAGTACCCAAACGGGAATCTCGTATGGAGATGACTTCAGCGCAGTGGACCTCTCGTACCCTCATGCTCTGCTGGATACAAGGACACTGGGCGACCACGCACCAGAAGGTCCGTATCGGTTGTGGCATGACTTCGGCTATGTGATAGCCCGCCATCCGGACAACATAAACCACTATGGCCGTGTCTGGACGATGGGCGCAGACGATGTGTTCAAGGTCTGGATTCAACGGGGGAGCGAGTTGCCAGTTCTCTCCGCGATCATGGACAGCTCGGCCCTGAGCACGGAATCCTGCCTGCTGCAAATTCAGACGAACTATACCAATTTGAATCTCACGTCACTGCCGGATCCGGCCTCTGTGCCAGATTTTGATACCCAGACGGCGGCGTACAAGTACGGACAGGATTTGAGTGGCATTGACCTGGCAACTCCCGGCTCGCTTATTAGCGATAAGTGGCTGAATGACTCCGGGCGCGTATGGTTTGGTCCGGGCTGCGCCGGAGTAATCATCCCCACCCCGCAAGACAGCAGCCTTCCTCCTGAAGAGAGGTTCATCGGCTTTCAGCCCACATACTTCTACAGCGACCAGCCTGACGTGATTTCCGTATGGACACAGCGCGGCGATGAAACTCCGATATTGGATACCCTTGCGCGTGTCAATGACTTTGCGGGCGAGTGGTACGGCCTACGGGTGATAGTCTGGGCCCACAGCGAAATGGCGGTTGTCAATCCCGGAGGCGCGAGCTTCGACCGGGGCGCTGGCGATTTGGCTTACGACTCTACGGGATTCGGTGCCGGCGGCGCAGGCATCTTCTCCGAAACTGTTGTCTCGGTAGAAAACCTTGCCCTCGATGCCGGATTCGCCACGCTGAAGCTCTGGTACTCCCAGGCAGCAGTTGATGAACTACTCATCGACGAGAGCACCATCCGCATGTACTGGTACGATCCTATCGCGGAGGATTGGCTTGTTGCTGGCGATGCGACCAACGATGTCAAGAACATCGCAGCCGTATTCGTCCTTGGGGAGCCTACTGAAAATCTCGGAGACTGGGGTCTGGACATGACAGGTAACTACGTCTGGGCCAACATCGACCATGCCTCTGTGTATGGAATGTCCGGGGTGCCTGAGCCGACCACGGCGATACTGCTGCTTCTCGGAATGGGTATCATGGGAGCGGCCCGGCGACGAACCAGAAAGATCAAGGCTCGGCAAGGCTGAATCGCGGCTTGTCAGGGCATGTTAAGGTAAGGCTCGGTTGGGCAAGGCAAGGTATTCGGCCCGGTGTAACAGCCGGGCCACTTTTTCTCTGCCGCCCTCGGCACTGCCCTTCCGGCCAGCGCGACAAGAGACAGAGACAACTGCGGGGGAAGGGAGACGTAATGGACGCTGCCCCGGTCACCTTAGCTCTTGCAGTAGCAGCACTCACTGGTATCGTCGCTTATTACGAGGGCCGGGACAAGGCCGAGAAGAAGCTACGTCCACAGCTTGAGCAGGCGGACGAAGAAATCCGCCAGTTGCGCAACGAGAACAGCAGGCTAACCGACATGGCGGAACTACCCATTCACACTGACGAGAAGTTTGTCAGGGGGATGGAACAGGCATCGGAGGCGGGGCTGTCTGACTACATCGGGCGGAGCATGGAGCAGCTTGAATCCCTGATCGCCGAACTGCAAGAGAGACAGCACGAACTGGCACAAATTCAATACCGGGCGCGGGTGATACGGGACAGGCACGAACCGTCCGGCAGAACGGACTAGGCGAACCAAATCACGGAATCCTTGTCAATTATCGTGAATCGACTAGGATTTCGCTTGCCTTGGCCCCGCCCAGGTGGTAGAATACTCATGGCTTCAAGTTTTGGGTATAGAACTGAAGGGAGAGGCCATGAACGCCACCTGGACAATCGACGCGACGAGGATACTCAGCCGAGAGGAAATCGCCGCAGTGCTGGCCGACCTGAAGCGCCGGGCGCGCCGTTCAGTGAACACCCGGCAGAACCTTATGATCTTCCGGCTGGCGACGTGTTGCGGGTTGAGGGTGTCTGAGATATGCGGGCTGAAGCTCGGCGACGTGAAAGCCGACCTTGCCCGGCCCTATATCCAGGTCCGCAAGGGCACAGCCAAGCGCAAGAAGCCACGGCGGGTGCCGCTATGGTGGGACTCCGCAACGCTAGCCGATCTCACCGCATGGGCAGAGGAGCGCAAGGCCCAGGGCGCGGCAAGGGCCGACTACTTTGTGTGCAGCCAGAGCAAGGGCACACAGGGCAAGCGGCTCGACCGGCGGAACACACGGGCGCGGTTTATCTCCGGGTGCAAAGTAGTGGGTAAGGCCCGCCGACGGGAACTGACGATTCACACAGGCCGACACAGCTTTGTATCCCATGCCCTAGCTGCTGGCCGGACACTGGCCGAGGTCAGGGACGCGGCAGGCCACAGTAATATCTCCACCACGAGCATCTACACCCATGTTGCCGTGAGCGACGATGACGACGGGCCGACGGAGATTTTCGCTTTCGACGCGGCATGAAAAGTTTTTTGGAAAGCGCTTGACTTCCTAATAAGCTAGGTGTATAATTACTTTGTAAGGTAGGAAATCGAGCAATGGGTGAGATGAAAGAAAAACTCGGAGCGTGGAAGTTACCCGCAAATATCGTGGCCGAGGTGAAAGCCCTGGCCACTGTGACGAACATCCCGCAGCGCCAGCTTGTGGCGACAGCGTTGGGAGAGTGGATTAACACAATGAGGTCCAACCTACCGCACGCGGAACGCCGCACAGTGAATTTCCTCCGCGACCGATTCCTTGCCGAAGACACAGCGGGCCGCCAAACAGAATAGCGGCATAAGAAAGTGCCCTCGCGCGGTGAGTGCCGCCGAGGGCGTGGGCAACAGCTACAAAGGAGCGATTGCCATGCAAGATTCTACCACACAGCCCGCCGAAAAGCAAGTCTCAGATGTACGCAAAGCCCTTAGCACCGTCGGGGCCGTTCTGTCTGAAGTGATGGGCGAGAAGAACGGCGCTGTTGACGCCGAAAGGGTTGTCCGCGACGTACAAGCCTTGGCACTCAAGTACCGCACCGAGGGCCGCGACTTGTCCATCGAGGAAATCACGGACTGGGCCGTGGAACTGGACGATGAGCGGCTGGAGCGCTTGCACCATCACGCGGATACGCTGCAACTCGAACAGGCCCAAGCAAGGCAAGCGACAGCCACCGCATAGGGCACAGGCATAATGGAATATGGGCGCGGGATGTTTTGGCATCGCCGCGCCCTGGTCCCAGCACTATTTGGAGTGCCGGAACATGAAAACTATCGGACAGGCTACCCGGAAGCCGCCAGCGAAAAAACAACCTATCCCGGCGTGGCTCGACGAGTTCCGCCAGGATGCAGGGCTGGCAGCGGCACCAGAACACGTCAATGTAATGGTCGCAAGGGTGCAGCGATTCTTGTCGGAGGCCGATATTCGTCGGCCCGGCCAACTGACGGCGCGGACGGTGAGTAAATATCTCGGGCAGATAGACGGACGGAGCGAGAAGACGCTCTTGAATTATCGCGGGTTCATTAGTCGCTTCTGTCAATTTCTCAAGGCCGCTGGCGTACTCAGCTTCAATCCATGCGGCGACGTTCATCTACGCAAGCCCGCCCAGCAACTACCGCGATTCCTTGAGCCTGATGAGATCGAGACGGTGCTGCAAACGGCCCGTAGTTGCGGGATTTGGCCGGAGGTTATGCTCGCCCTCTCAACGGGGCTGCGCCGTGGTGAGATGGTTAGGTTGCAGTGGTCGGATATCGACCTTGACCGGCAAGTCTTGACCGTGCGGATTAGCAAGTCGCGTCGGCCACGCATACTGCCGTTATCGGCTTCGGCTGTCGAGGCCCTACAGGACCAACGCCGCCGGGTGGATCACCTGCCCTTTGTCTTTCCTGGTCGGCGGACGTGGCGCGGGGGCTGGCGATATGAAGACAAGGAACGGTACAAGAGTTGGTGGGAGCGCGCCCTGCGACCAATTCAAAAGGCCGTGCCGAAATTCCACAGTGTCCCAGGCTCTTCAACAGGCCGGGGTTGGCATTTATTCCGGCATACCTTCGCCTCACGCGCAGCCCAGGCAGGCGTATCGCTTTACAAGATTGCCGCATGGCTCGGACACACAGACGTTCGCACCACGCAAATCTACGCCCATCTACAACAGGCGTACGATAAGGATATCGAAGCCGCCGCCCCGAGAGACCGTACGGCACCAATAGCCTAAAGAAGAAGCAGACAATCATGGTAACCAACCAAGCGAAACCAAAACGGGCAGCGGACACAGAGATTTTTCTCTCCCCGGCCGTGCCCGATACGGCGCTGTCAGCAAGTAGTCCACTCCATAAATGGCTTGACGAGTTTTGCTATCAGGCCCGCCTTAGCGCCAAGAATTCTTATATCGAGCGAAGTCGGGCTGTACTCTCTAAGTTTTTCCAATACAGCGAGGTTGTTCGCGCGAGCCAGATCACCAACTTGGCAGTGGGCCGCTACCTTACTCATCTATACGACGAAGGCTCCTCCCTTAATACAATTGGAAACTATCGAAGTCACCTGAGCCGGTTCGGTGAATTCCTGAAAGACGCAGGCGCACTTAGGATAAATCCCTGTTCTGGTATTCGCTTACGCCACCCGGACGAAAAGCTACCACGGTACCTGAATAAATCGGAACTCAAAAAAGTGCTGCAACTTGCACGGCAACAGGGCATCCAGCCACAAGTAGCCTTGGCGGTCTATACCGGCTTACGCTTGGGCGAACTCCGCCGGTTGCAATGGGCCGACGTGGACTTCAACGGTCGATATCTGGTTGTGAAAAAGGCCAAATCCAAGCGACCGCGTGCCGTGCCTCTGTCGGCATTAGCTACTAAAGCCCTGAAGCAGCAACGCCGCAAAACCGCCAAGTACCAATATGTCTTTCCCGCGCGGCGGACTTGGCCCGGCGGGTTCGAGTATATTGACAAACCAGCCGCGAACAGTCAGTGGTTGCGCATGTTATATCCAATCAAGGACGCCGTGCCGAAGTTCCGCGAGTTGCCGGGGCGCTCAACAGGGCGGGGCTGGCACTTATTCCGGCATACGTTCGCATCGCGCGCCGCCCAAGCTGGCGTATCGCTCTACAAGCTGGCGATATGGATGGGACACTCAGACGTGCGGACAACCAAGATTTACGCCCACCTACAAAGCGGGTACGACAAGGATATCGAGCTAACTCCGAATCCCAAGGCCCGGAAGCAGGCATGACCCATGACAACAACCGCGTGGACCGTGCGGCAAAGATTGCCAAGATGCTCGACGAGGTAGCATAGCAACCACAGAGAACGCCGAGCTTGACTAACGGTTAACAGGTAGCGCATAGTTACACCTGTTAACCGATAGGATTACCGCTATGGGACGCGGACTTTCTAAGCTGCAACACCTGATTCTCCAACTCGGCTATGAGAACCGTAGCCAAAGCGACCCGACGCACCCCGCGTATGCAGCGGACGTTACTCATGGGATGATTCTGTACGAATACTACGGCTGGCCCCTGATGGGGTCGGGCGCAGCGCGGGCCCGGTCACATTATCTCGGATGCAAATTCGACCGGCAGGCAATCGGGAGCAAGGCATACAGCGCCGGGCAGGCAGCGGTGACGCGGGCAATCCGACGATTAGAACAGCGCGGCTTAGTGACTTCGGTTCCACGGGGTTCGAGAGGACACGGTTTTGCCGGAGCAAACCTGACTGACGCCGGAATGAAACTAGCCCGCAGCCTCATCTTTCCCAAACGGGAAAGATAGATTCAGCTATCTATTAAATCCTTAATAGATAGGCCAATCCACGGTGTCTCGGCGAAAGGCATCTATTCGCCCACGAATAGATGCTGGGGGCGAACCCTACGAACCGCCCGATAAATACGCGGACAACCAGACGAGGGAAGATGATGAACACTGACACTGAGACTAGACAGATATTCACGGAATCACTGACATACCTTGAGGACCACGACCTAATGAATGTCCAGCATGCGCTGGTCCAACAGGTCCTTAAGAAGATGCCGAGTGAACCCAAGCCACCCTCACGCGAATCTCTGGCGCGCCAATTTGCCGCCCTAGACATAGACGCCAGGACGTTTGTTTTCGACGTCACTATGAGCCTGATACACACCCCAGACCTTAGCGGGCGGGGTGGAGAGCGAGGATAGCCCCGTCGATAACGCCTGAGCGCCGGTGCGGCGGCTTTGTGACGAGCCAGCCCTTGTATCTCTACACCTGCCCGGCTACACTTCCAGATAGAGCAGCTACCGTAGTAGGTCAGAAAGGATTCGCTATGACCTCTATCTATAAACGCGGCGGTAAGGGGAAGTGGTTGATCGCCTACAAGAACGAGCAGGGCAAGCGCCGCGTCGCTACCGGGACCAAGGATAAGACCATCACAAAGCAGGTCGCAGCGAAGCTGGAAAACGAAGTATATCTCCGGCTGCGGGGTGTTCTTAATAAAGCAGACGACCGCTATGGTGAGGCCGAACAAAAGGCTCTTGTGGTGAAAGACACCGAGGGCAAGATCATCGGCGGACACCTGGCCGACTTCCACGCCGGGATAGTCGCCAAAGGCGGCACAGAAAAGCACGCGCACATGGTGCGGGCGAGAGTGGCCGTGATACTCGACCTCTGCGGGACCGAGCGGATAAGCGATCTCGACCCGGCGGCAGCCCGGCTTGCACTGGGAAAGCTGCGCGACGACGACCTGTCCCTACAAAGCCTTAATCACTACATGAGGGCGGCAAAGCAATTCAGCCGATGGCTGTGGCGGAGCAAGCGCGCCCGTGAAGATACACTGGCCTTCTTGAGCGGTTACAACGTGAAGCTGGACCGGCGGCACGACAGGCGGGCGATGAGCACAGAGGACTTCGGCAAGCTCGTGAAGGCGGCGGAGCGCGGGCCGAAAGTATTAGGCATGACCGGCCCAGACCGGGTAATACTCTATCGCTTGGCCGTCGCCACCGGATTCAGGGCAGGTGAGCTGCGCAGCCTGACGCCAGAGAGCTTCGACCTGGACAACGACCGACCGACAGTGACGGTGGAAGCTAGATACTGCAAACGCCGACGGCGCGACGAGCAACCGATTCGTTTGGACCTTGCCTCGATGCTTCGGACGTGGCTTGCCGACAAGAAGCTGGGCGAGCGCGTATTCGGGTTACGGAAGGACAAGGCCGCCAAGATGATGCGGGCAGACCTCCAGGTGGCGGGGATACCGTACAGGGACAGCGCCGGACTCGTGGCCGACTTTCACAGCCTGAGACATTCAGCGGGAACGTGGCTCAAGGATGCGAAGGTTCATGCTAAGGCGATACAGACCTTCATGCGGCATGGCACCATTACCTTGACGATGGACCGCTACACGCATCCAAGTATCACCGACCAGGGCGACGTTCTGGCGAACCTACCGCCGACACCCGCGAAGAAGCCCGAACAGGTACAGCAAATACGCAGCGCATGAGTGCGCCGCTGTGCAATCTATCCGTTCCTATGCCACAAGAATCGACCATACTGAGAAGCCCGAAAGCCCCTGCAAACAAAGGGGAAAGTGATATTCTCAGGCAATACAAGCACCTACGCTCGTAGCTCAGGCCGGATAGAGCAGCGGTCTTCTAAAC
>SDBT01004830.1_pt1 | contig 22798 bp, 20 predicted proteins | sample 2277101 | NCBI WGS metagenome assembly SDBT01 (sample SAMN10404973, study PRJNA504765) | marine sediment metagenome | isolation source: marine sediment core GS10_PC15, 103 cmbsf | place: Arctic Ocean: Southern Knipovich Ridge | collected 2010 | reverse complement strand
CTGGGCTGGGGCACGCGGAGCATAAGTTCGTCGAACTGTGGTTCGAGTTCGGTGACCAGTTCGCCGGCCTGCTTTACCTGGGCCTTCAGTTCAGCCATCTTTGCGATTGCCGCCTGCTTGTCGTCGCCCTGGAGCTTGGCGATATCCTTGCCCGCGGCGTTCTGAGCGGTTCGGGCATCCTGCATTTGTCTGCGGGCATCGAGCAGGCGCGAGTCGATTTCCAGCAGCGCTGAAATATCGACGTCGAATCGCTTGGTCTTCGCCGCCTGGATGAACCTGTCCGGGTCTTCACGTAATAGTTTAATGTCGATCATGTTACTTCCTGAAGTTTTTTGGCATCACAGATATCGAATACCGGGCAGCTCCGCAAAACTGAGCGTCAAGGCTGTCTTGAGCGACGATTAAACAGCTTTTGGCTATCTCGGGCAAAGCATTTCTCTCTGCCGGGACCGGCTGGGTGGAACCTGAAAAAAACTTATCGCCCCTCGGCGGCCGATGGCGTTTCGCCTGGTTGTATTGATCCGTTGCCAAAGTGCTTACAGTGACGCCCCACGGCGGGTGAATTTCCACGGTTGCAGGGCGGTTGGAGCACTTGGTTTTTGCAGCAGGTGCGCTAGAATTTAATGATCCTGGAAAGCAGGGACAAAGCTGTCGGAAAACAAGATCTTGAGAAAAGAAATAGATAACCAAAGGTCCGATGACCACTGAAACTATTTCGAATTTGTCACAAAACCGTTGAATCCTCTGATTCACAGTTTTGCAGCAGAGACCTTGAGACCTTGGGGTCCTCTCGAAGTGAGAGGGCCCATTTTTTGCGCTCGGAGCAGTATTGCATATGCAGGCTCTGCGTTGACTTACCCCACTCTGCGCGGCGGGTTTCCTAACCCGCCGCGAGAATATTGACAAACAGGTGGCGGGTCGGGAGACCCGCCACCCGAAATACACTGGCATTGCATATGCAGGCTGTGCGTTGACTTACCCGACCGGCATGGCCAAAATGCATCCATGGCCAAAGCTGCCCCGCCACCGAAGGTTAAGCTTCTCTGCGGCATGATAGCCTCAGACGTGAGTCTGTTCGATTCAGCGGTCGAGCGCATGAGCGAGCGATTCTCGCTCGTTGACGTGCGCAGCGACGTGATGGACTTCGATTTCACCCACTACTACGACGCCGAGATGGGCAGCCCGCTCTATCGAAAGTTCGTAGCCTTTACGGAACTCGTAGCGCCCGATTCTCTCATCGCCGCCAAGTGCTTCACAAACGAACTCGAAGAGTTCTTCGCAGCCGAGATGAATCACCAGCCCGCCCGCCCGATCAACCTGGACGTCGGTTACATTGAGGAGTCCAAGCTCGTGTTGGGCAGCATGAAGAACTTTTCGCATCGGGTCTACCTCGGAAGCGGAGTTTACGGTGAAGTGACGCTGATGTATCACAAGGGAAAGTGGGACTCGCTGAACTGGACCTTTCCGGACTATGGGTCCGGGCGGTATGATTCGTTCCTGACCGCGGCGCGCGACGCGCTGAGGCAGGCTTAGTCCGCAACAGGACTCAAGAGTTGAGAGAGGTTTACTCATGGCGTTTATCGCGATAGGGACGTTCCTGCTTGCGTTTGTGCTCTCGGCGCTGGCGACGGAGCTTTCAAAATCAGTTGCTTTGAGGCTTGGAATGCTGGACCTGCCCTCCAAGCATAAAGCCCATGCCAAACCCGTGCCCATGCTTGGCGGATCGGCGATCTTCGCAACGATTCTCACCGTCTGCCTGCTCGGGATAGCACTGGCCATGTACTGGGCTCGAGCGGGCGTGCCCGCCTGGGTGCCCGAGCATATGGCGATTCACGTTTCCGGCGCTGCCGCCAAAGGTATGAAAGCACTCGGAATTCTCGGCGGGGCGCTGGTGCTGCACATTGTCGGGCTCATCGACGACAAGAAAAATCTCGGTCCGTGGACGAAGCTCATTGTGGAGCTGCACGTTGCGATGGCTGTCGTTGTCGGTTGCGATGTGCATATATTGACCATCGCGGGCGAGCCATGGAGCAGTATCTTCTCGGTGATCTGGCTGGTGGCTATCACCAACGCCTTCAACTTCCTGGACAACATGGACGGACTGGCCGCTGGGGTGGCCGTTATCATCGCCGGTGTGCTGATGGGGGCTGCCGCGTCGGTGGGGCAGTTGTTCGTTCCGGTGTGGTTGTGCGTGATACTCGGTGCGGTGATGGGCTTCTGGTGCTTCAACTTCCCTCCGGCAAGCGTCTACATGGGCGACGCCGGTTCGCTGGTGATCGGCTTCCTGCTGGCGGTGCTAAGCTGCCTCACGACGTACGTCGGGCCGAGCCAAGAGTACTACGCGTACGGCATCTTTGTGCCATTGGTGCTGATGGCTGTACCGCTTTACGACATGGCTTCGGTGATTCTGTTGCGCCTGCGCGACCGCCGCAACCCGATGGTGGGCGATCGGCGACATTTCTCGCACAGGCTGATACGGCGCGGCATGTCCGTGCGCAAGGCCGTGCTGACGATATACCTTTGCACGATCGCCACGGCGATTTCGGCAGGGCTGCTCTCTCGCGTGGACGGCGTGGGTGCGGTGCTGATATTCGTCCAGACGTTTGCGATACTGCTCGTGCTGGCGCTTCTGGAGACCGCTGACAAAAAAGCATGACGAATCAGCTACGACAACTCGCCGACGATCTGCGCGACGACAAACGCGACAAGACGCAGGAGAAGATCAACAATGTAATCTTCGTCCTGCTGCTAATGCTCGTTGCGTGCAGATGCTTCCTTGGCGAGCTTCCGTTTCGCACGTCCGCGGTTCAGATCGGCGTCGGCGGATTGATCCAGGTGACGGCTGACTACACTGAGCTTACCCGGACCGTGTTTGTGGTTGCGATATTTACACTGGTGGCGTGGTTTGTGGGTACGAAGTTGGCCATGGGCGGGGCGGTTCTGTCGCACAGCCTGCCGTTATGGCTGGGGTGTCTGTATATTTTTTGGGTGGGCCCTGTTACGCAGTTCGCTTCGGATAAGTGGTTGGCTTGGCTTGGATCATTTGAGCAACTGGCATATTTTGGCGTGTGCTTCCTGGCTATTCAGCTATGTGCGGACAAGCGGCGGTTTCTGATTCTGCTTGTCGTGCTGACAGGTCTTGCCGGTGCGATGACAGCAGAGGGATTGTGGCAGGTCTTCTCAGAAGCGCCGGACCGCATCGAAGACTTTCAACTGAATCGGCTTGATCGCTTCGCCGAAGTCGGCATTGATCCGAACTCTCCGCAGGCAGCCGCCTTCGAAGCACGTTTGAGCAACACCGCTCCGTTCGGATTCTTCTCGCTGACCAATGTCTTCGCCTCGCTGATAATCCTGCTGCTGGGTGCGGCTGTCGCATTGGCTGTGGGCAAAATCGCATCTGCCATCGCGGCGGGACGAAAGTCCGATGATCGCAAGCCTGGCGAGATAGACCCGGCGATGCTGGCTGGCATACTGACGGCGATAATGGCTGTTGGGGCGGCGGTTATTCTCGCATTAACCCAAAGCCGCGGCGCGATAGGCGCGACGTGCCTGGTTGGTCTGCTCGGGATTGTTGTGTTCGTTCTGCGAAAGAAACTCGCGCCACGCTGGCGAACATGGGTAGCGATTTCGCTGGTTGGGTTCGTGCTGGCGATGGCGGCTGTCGTTGGGCACGGACTCACGCACGATTCGCTGCCGAGCAAGACGATGACATTCCGCTGGTTCTACTGGACCGCGTCGGCGGAGATAGTGAAGGAGAACCCGGTGCTTGGCGTCGGGCCTGGGAATTTTCCATCGGCGTATCTGCAACATCGACGAGCGGCCGCCGAGGAAGAAATCAAGATGCCGCACAACTTCCTCGTCCACGCAGCCGTTCAGTACGGTCTGCCTGGTGCGGCGATCTATCTAGCCATCATGGCCTATGTGCTCGCCGGTGCGTGCAGGCCGTCTAAAGAGAAACCAGCCGAGAGCGATTGTGAATGCAGAAAATTTCCGAAGTATCTCTGCTGGCTGCTGCCGCTTGTTGTCTGCGTGCTGCGAATAGCCCTGGCCAATGAGAGCCATCCCGCGTTTCTCCTGTTTGATGCGATCCTGCCCGCACTTGCGTTTGGAGTGTGCCTGGTAATAGCAGCTTGGGCTTCGGAAGGTCTTACCAAGAGCCCCGGGTTCTTCACCATCGTGCGGATATCCGTGGTGGCCGGCCTGGTCGGTTTCCTGCTGCACAACATGGTTTCCATCAGTCTGTGGGTGCCCGCGACTGCGACGGTGTTCTGGGTGCTGGCTGGCGCTGCACTGGGTTCAAATGGAAAACCGTCCAAGGTGATTTCGGCGAGAATCCCGAAGTGGTTTTCTGTTGCTCTTGTTGCTATGTCCATCCTTTCGCCCGGGATTTCCCTCCTGTACCCCACAATCCGCAAGGTGTCGGCTACCAGGGCTATCGCAACTGTTACCTCGCCCAATGACGCTCTGCTGGGAAAATTGGCGGGAGCGGATTATCGGGATCCTCTCTCGATTGCCGACGCGGCAAGGCTGACGGCTATCCAAAATCCAGGACGAGGTTATCGATGGGCCAAAATAGCGATCAATCGCGATCCGGCAAACTGGTCGTACCATCGACTTGCTGCGAGAATCGCAGTTCAGCTTGCGGCTGAATCACCAGGCAAGGCAAGTTTGGCAGACGCCGTTGGGCACATGGCGGATGCTATCGAGCGGAACCCAGCCGATGCTAGAGTTCGAATCGAATACGCCGGGATGCTGTTCGCCGCCAGTCAGCCAGCCGAGGTGATCAAGCAGCTTGATTGGGCTGAGCGGATTGAGGCACAGCTTTACCCCGAAAGCGTCGAGAAGTTCACGCCCGCAGAACGCAAGCAGATCGAGGCTGTCCGTCAGGCTGCCTTGGCTTTGATTATTCAGTCCGGCCAATAGCATTACTTTCCAATAGCATCACTTCCGAATAGCTATCGCAGCCCGCTCGATCTCCTGATGGTCCCTGAGTATTAGCGGTTCGGCGAACTGGCCGGTAGCGACGATTAGATCGCGCACGTCCGACGCCTGAGAGTAACCGAATTCCATCGCAAGCAGCCCGCCGGGCTTGATCAACTCGCCGGCGGATGAAATTATCCTGCGAATGCACGCCATGCCGCCGTCTGACGCGATGAGCGCCAGTTGCGGCTCGTGCTTCACTTCGGGCGCGACTTCGTCATTCTCGGCGACGTAAGGGGGATTGGCGGTTATTACGTCGAACGGTCCGCTGAGCGGGCTATCGTCGGGCAAATCCAGCAGGTCGGCGACGAGGCAGTGGACGCGGCCTGTCAGGCCGTGCGCTTCGGCGTTCCGCTTAGCCACCGCGATCGCCTCGGCGGAGATATCAGTCGCCAGTACGCTTGCGCTATTCACCTGCGATGCGATTGCAATTCCAACGCAGCCGCTTCCGGTGCAGACGTCCCACACCTTCGCCGCCGAGTTGAGTTGCTTGAGGTGCGATATCGCCTCGCTAACGAGCATTTCGGTTTCCGGGCGCGGTATAAGCACGTCGGGCGTGACGGTGAATTTCAGCGAGTAGAACTCTTTGAGGCCGACGAGATAGGCGACCGGCTCGTGCTCGCCTGCGCGTTTGACCCACTGGCGATAGGTTTTCAGTTGGTCGGGCCCCGGCTGATAGTCGAACCGGGCGTAAAGCTCGATTCGCTCGCATCCGATGCAATGCGACAGCAGAACCTCTGCGGCAAGTCGTGGCGAATCCATGCCGCTGCGCTCGAAGAAATCCTTGGTCCAATTGAGTAATCGCAGCACGGTCCACTGTTCGGCTTGCTGCGGCGAAGTATCATCCATGTGCAAGGAAGTATCAAAGCTGCGCCCGATACGCAAGGGTGTGCGTCGATATAATGCTCGGGAGCTCGCGTCTTCGCGGCGATAGAAACGCCGCATGGATCAACCGGTGCGTGCGCGTGAGACCCGGCGCATCTTCTTGCGGACCGTGCGTGGAACGATGATCTCTTTGGTCGGCGTGAAGACAATACCCTTGGCTTCCATGCGCAGGTAGGCCATTTCCGCCATCGGATGTTCGAGATCGGCTACGGCGTCCTCGACGAGGATGACGCTAAAGCCTCGGCTGCGCAATCCAACGGTTGCCTCGACGATTCCATGAGCGACTCCCGCTCCGCAGACGATGAACGTTGCCGGCTCGAGTTCGGTAATCAGCCGTTCGGCCCGGGTGTGATGGAAAATATCCGTATCGCGCTTCTCGAAGATGACCTGCTGGTATCTGGAAAATATTCGGCGCGGAAGGTCGGTGGTGTTTCTCAGGCCCAGGTTGATCCTGGTGGCCATTATGGTTCCGGGCATCTTCTGTTCGCCGGGTGAGTCCTCAATGCAGTGCGGGATGGACGAGAGCGGGCCTCTCTCGCCGGCGCGAACACGCAGAACCGTGCTGATGACGGGGATGTACTCTTTCCTGGCCCATGCGAAAAGTCGGCGTATGTTGGCCGCCGCCTTGGGTGACCGGGGAGTGTAACAATTTCCACTGGGATCGAAGAAGTCTTGCTGGGTCTCTATATCCAGTAATATCCGCTCATGATCCATTTGCCGCCTCCTTGCAAGCTGCTCAAGGTTCAAACTCAACAGGTGGTTTCCCACTATCGAATTCTAGGGAGCGACTCCAGGACACATCCAGTATTGGGAGCGAGCTATGCGCATAAGCGGATGCTATAGCAATATTAAGAAAAGTTGTGAAAAGAGGATATGTTTTCAGGATTACTGGGCAATCAGGTGAAAATCGCCACCGCCGCCCAGAGTCCCACTCCCAGGGCGGTAAGCCCGGCGAGCATGTAGCCCAGCGCCGAGACGATCTCCAGCGGAAGTTTGCGGAGGTTCTCGGTCCGGACGGTCTTGTAGACGACGGCGATGGTCAGGCACAGCGGAATGAGCAGCCAGAGTGACCATCCGCCCGAGGGCAGTTGCATCGGGTTGTAGAAGAGTGTCCAGGCAAGCATTTCTATTGGGCGGCCTCCTCTTGTTTGCGACGGTTGGGTTCGCCTCTTACGCCCATCAGCCCCAGCAAGGTTGCGTCAAAAATGCACATGATATTCAACAGTCCAGCCACGCCCGCAAAGGCCAGCGCGATCGTGCTGGTCGGTGCGACAAGTGCGATATCCTTCTTAGCCAGTGCATCATCTGCCCGCAGAGCCCAGTTGGCCCGGGCGGGGGAGGTCACTTCCGGTGGCAGGCCCAAGTCGTCGGACAGTTCTTCGTAGACCCTTCGCTGTCTTTCCCATCCGATGATTCCGTGGACGCCTGTGAGCATCTCGGCTGCGAACCACCATCGCTGATTCTGATAATCGACGGTCATCACGCCGCCCAGTCCTACTGCCGTCCAGAACGTCGCGCCGATAGCGAGGAAGATAATCACACCGCGCAAATGCCTGCCCAGGTAGATGTGCCCGAGTCCCGGAACGATCCACGCCAGGACAAGTGCGAGGGCTGCTATCGGTGGTGATGTCTTTTTCTTATCGCTCATAATCAACCGCGGCGTCCGGGCCGCACGCAGCTAGGTTTTCATCGAAGCACTTGCAGCTAGTCACGTCGAAGCAGTCTCGCCGAGACCAAGTCTGCTGTCAAGTCATTACACCGCCGGCAAGTCCCGCAGGGATGCCTTCGGTGCAAACAGTTCGCATGCTCAGGTGGGGCGGTTAACCCGTTAATTCGTGAACCCGCCTGCCCGCCGACTTAGGAAAATGGGGACTGGCTCAAGCGAGGCGCAGCCGAGACGTGCCTGTCCCCACTTTCCGTTAATGCGTTAATTCGTAGACTCGCCCCAGCCTACGACTTATCAAGTCATTTGCCTTGCGAGCATAGGTTCTCTGGCCTATGCTGAAGTCTGCTTCGGGGATTTGAGTTCAGTTCTCCCCAGATTTGCACCCGACGTCATACCCAATAGTGTGCAACGAATGAATGAGAATCAGGACAAACAAGAAGCCAGCAGCGAGATGGCAAAGTTAAAAGTCTTTGTCGGAAGTACAGCCTTCGATCTCGCTGACGTCCGAGCAGAGATTATTGAGGCTATTCGCGATTGGGGCTATGCCCCCGTATCGTTTGAAGCCCCCGAGTTTCGCGTCGAAACCGGTATCCATTCACATGATGTCTGTCTCGATGGCATAGAGGACTGCGATATCTACTTGCTCGTCATCTCCAAACGGTATGGAGGAGCCTATGTCGGAACCAAATACCCACGCTTCAAGGATATTAGTATCACCCATGCCGAAACTAAGCTAGCGTTCGAACTTCGCACGCCGGTGGTTAGTTTTGTCAGAAATGAAATATGGAACGAGCGCCCTATTATCAAGGCGAACCTTAAGCTCGGCATCGAGATCACCCCGTTTTATGCTGACAGCCTTGAAGTCTATGAGTTCATCGATGACATCGTCCATAATGAGACTAACAACTGGATACGACAGTTCTCAACATCACTCGACCTCAAATCCTCTCTTCGTGCTGCCCTAGCCCAGGTTCAGGAACAACTGGAACCTCTTCCAATGAATGTGTCGCCGGCTGGGAGAGCCCCGGTTGACAGGTTGGTGCATACCAACGAAGCAGTTGATGGACCCAAAACTGAAGAAGCACACGTGAGGAAATACCTGAAGGTCGCGGACGATTCAAATGAGCAGCAACAGAGCGCCCACAGCGAAGGGGAGGGCCTGATTACGCAGAACCAAGTCGATGACGTTGGGGGCGATGCGCAGATCATCAACAACCAACAGGGAATGAGTGATGGAGGTATGACGGAATTCGTCAAGGGCATGGAACATATCAGCGCCGAACGGGAAGACACCGACGAGCAATTGCACGAAGCCCTCAGCAGGAACAAAGAACTGAAAATGCAACTGGCTGATTCCATCCGTCGCGCCGAGGAGGGTGAGCAGAAGGGTGAGCCGCAAGCAATAGCCGCATTGGCCGCCGTGCGCGAAACCGGTGACACCGAATTCCTGTTAAAATACCTCCTCGCCCTGCGTGAAGGTGGGGTCGGTGACCCGACCGAGCTAAACAGGGAAATCGCTGCGGTTGCCTATCTGCGTGGTGAGATCCCAACCGCCCAAACCGCCCTGGTGCAAATCCTTGATGTTCTTCCCGACAACATGTCCGCAATTAACATGACCGGACAGATACACGCTCTTCGCGGAGAACTCGAAAAAGCCCAAGCCGCATATGAGCGAATCCTCGAACTCGCAAACAGCGCCGATGAGGCTACGTGGAAAGCCGCTGCCTACGGCAACCTGGGGAATGTGTACCGCACGCGCTGCGAGCTGGACAAGGCCGAGGAAATGCACCTGAAATCGTTGGCAATCGAAAAGCAACTCGGGCGCAAGGAAGGTATGGCCAGTGACTACGGCAACCTGGGGGTTGTCTATGAAACGCGCTGGGAACTGGACAAGGCCGAGGAAATGTACAACAAGTCGCTGGAACTCAACGAACAACTCGGCCGCAAGGAAGGAATGGCCAGTGTCTATGGCAACCTGGGGAATATCTTCCTGACGCGCGACGAACTGGACACCGCTGAGAAGATGTACAACAAGGCACTGGAACTTCACGAACAACTCGGGCGCAAGGAAGGGATGGCCATCCAGTACGGCAACCTAGGGATTGTCTATGAAAGGCGCGGCGAACTGGATACCGCTGAGAAGATGTACAAAAAGGCGTTAAGGCTCAACAAACAACTCGGGCGTAAGGAAGGGATGGCCCACCAGTACGGCAACCTGGGGAATGTCTACTACAAGCGCGGCGAACCGGACAAGGCAAGGGAATACTGGATTCTGTCGCGTGATCTGTTTAACGAAATCCCAATGCCGCACATGGTAGAGAAGGTTCAGGGCGGGATCGATAAACTTGACGCAGCCCAATAGGCTGTCCCATTGGTGAGGGGTTTTCAGGAAAACTTGGGACAGGCACAGGAACGATTGCCGATTTGCGATTTACGATTTTCGATTGAACAGATCAACGAGTTCACGCAAAGCGGGGACAAATAGATTGTCGATTGGCAAAGTGGGGACAGGCATCCCCGTCCCGAAGGGACTCAGGGACAGGCGTCTCGCCCTTCGACAAGCTCAGGACTCACTTGAGCCAGTCCTCGCTCTCCCCTGTGAGAGTCAGCACGGCTGCAAGCAGCCGTGGCACCCAGATGAGAGTTGAATTCCGCAATCAGTGTTCCCGGTTCCCGGTTCCGGGTTACGAGTTCCGTGCTCAGCCTTCGAGGTCCATGACCAGTACGGTCACGTCGTCTTCCTGGCTGCCTGAGATTCCACCGTCGATGGTGGTGATGAGGTGAAGCAGCATTTCTTCGCGTTTGAGATTTGCCCAGCGGACGAGGCTGTCGTCCATAGCTGTCAGCTTACCGTTGGCTTGGCTGCGGAGTGCGTCTTCCGCTCCGTCGCTGTACAGCAGCAGGCGATCGCCGAGGACCAGTTGATACTGGCAGGACGTGAACTGCTCGTCGGGGAAGATGCCCAGCAGCGAACCTTCCGACCAAAGTCGCTCAATCGAACCGTCGGCGTGCATGACGATGGGTTCGGGGTGTCCGCCGCGTGCGTAGGTGAGCATGAGCGTTTCGGTATCGAGCACGCAGTAGACAGCCGTGCAGAACTGGCAGGATGGTAAGTCCTGGTCGCAGATGTCGATGTTCAGTTCCCGCAGGGAGACTTCCGGCGGAACGATTTGGTAGCTGTCGCCCACGATACGCTTGAGCTGCATCGCCTTCTTGATGAACATGGTGAGCAAAGCTGCGGGCATTCCGTGCCCGACGACGTCGGCTATGTAGAACCCGACGTGCGTTTCGTCGAGGCGGACAATGTCGTAAATATCGCCGCTGACCCAACTGGCCGGGCGGTAGAGCATTCCGAATTTCGCCGGTCCGACCTCGGGCAGCCGTCGCGGGAGAAAGTCTCGCTGCAGCCGGGCGGCAAGGCGCATTTCTTCGTCCATCTCTTCGATGGTGCGGGTCGCGCGGGACGTGAAATCGCGTGTGGAGGCAAGTTCGTCCTGCAATTGGCGAATGGTCGGCTGAAGTGCCGCCGCCGCTGCCAACTGCGATGCGAGCTGCTCGGGCGTAGCGTCAGCCTGTGCGACGATGAATTGCCCGGACTCGCCGGAGAGTCTCGCTCGTGCGGCGTGTGCATCGGGTTCCAGAAGCACGACGGCGACGGCGGGGCTTTTGTTAAGTGCGTCCAGCAGGGCGTCGAACCACTTCATGTCGTCGCTCTGTCCGTTGGGGCAGACTACGGCAAGGGAAGTTTCGTCAAACTGTTTGGCGAGTGGTTCGTCGGCGCGGTAGCAGGTAAGCTCCCCGAAATCTCGCATTGCATCGAGAACGTTCTGAGGAACGAAGGTATCGCCTACCCAAAGCCAGTTGGATTGAGTTTCCAAGTTACCGTCCATTCAATAAGCCTGTATAGGAACAAAAAACCGTCCTTGTTGCTCATCGTCACTGGGGGGGAGGGGCTTTAAGAGCATTTTAAGATTGGATGTTTCGATTCAGGTGCGAGCGAGGACTTTGGCTGGCAAGGAGGCCAAAGAAGGCGATGCAGGTCGTATCGTCGACCTGCCTGCCTACAGCAGGTAGGCAGGGGCAGGCCGACGCAGCCAGCTAAAGCCGCAGCCGACCTGAACGGAACAGACAAGTTTAAGGTGCTCTGGCAGGTAGAGGTATGTCTTGCGAAAATATAACCTTGCTTCCGACCGTGACGTTGGCGGCTGCCATGGTTCCGGCCGGTGCTTCCAGGGCGAATTGGGCGGGTTTGTCGCTGCTGTAGACAACCCTGCCCGCAAGATCGTTCTCGACGGCCATCGTCGTCGTTTTGACCACGTATCGGTCTGCATCGATGAAGGCTATATCGAGCGGGATGTAGCAGCCGCGCATTACGAAACTCAACACTTTTGGCTCCGGGAAGACGAAAAGCATTCCCCTGTCCGCCGGTAGATATATTCTGCCGGAGAGCCCCTTGTACAGCTGGCGGGGCGTTGTCGCCAGTTCGACGCTCCATGTATGGTTGCCAATGGTAACCGCAGGAGTGGCTGCGGGTGGCGGCGGCAGAGCCTTCTTCGTCTTTCTACAGCCGGTTCCGCAGAGAATCAGCGACGCCGCGAACAGGGCAATGACTGGCCGTGCGAAGGGCGATTTCACTTAGGTCACCTTGTGCGCGTCAGGGTGGGCTTGCAGTTCGCTGAGCATCCGGGTTACCAGCTCCATGGGCAGGCCGACGACGTTGGTAAAGCTGCCTTCGATCCGCTGGACGTACTTGTCTGCGTCGCCCTGGATGGCGTAGGCACCGGCTTTGCCTTCCCATTCGCCGGTGGCGATGTAGTCTTCGATGTCCGACTCGCTCATCGGAGTCATGAACACCCTGGTGACGCCCGATGCGATTATCCGTTCGCCGTGGGGGCTCAGCAGCGCGACACCGGTAATCACGTCGTGCGGCGCCGAAGAGAGTTTCCTGAGCATTCTCCGGGCGTCGTCGGCATCGAGAGGCTTGCCCATTATTCCGGCATCGCACGCGACGATGGTATCGGCTCCCATCACAACGGCGTTGGGGTGAATGTCCGCTACGGCCCGGGCCTTGAAGTAGGCCAGCGCTTCTGCCTCGCCGGTGGGCGTGGTCGTCGCATCGCCGTCGTTAGGCTCGGGAAGAGGCGGAGGTATTACTTCGAATTCAATTCCCGCTTCGGAGAGAAGCTCGGCCCGGCGCGGACTCGACGACGCCAGTATAAGCTTTCCCGTGATCGCCATTTCACTCATTGACATGACTCCTGCGATTCTCTCGATGATGGGGCTTCAAACGCCCTCACTACATTCTTACACGAAACTGATCCAATTACACTTCTCAGCCACCGCTTTTTGCCGAATAACCTCGCGCCGGATGATTCCAGGCGGCGTTTTTTGTCATATAACCTCGCACCGGATGATTCCAGGCGGTGATTGTTTACAAAAAGCCACATGGCGGGTTCAGTTTTGTCACAAACGCTGCTAACAGGCCTGTGCTGGGCGTTGTTGCATTCCAATGGGTTCGATGTTGCCTCAGATAAACATGTCCCATTAGGCCGCAAAGTCTGCCTATCTTCCCATCGGCCAAATCGGCATTGCAACTTCTGTCATATCTGCATGTTACGAATTGCGTCTCGCATGGTTAGGCGATGAGTCGCATTGGTACGGAAATTGCATAGTAATACAATGGATAAGTGAAGACAGGGTGCGTTCAGAAGCGCCCGACAGACAATAATGGAGGTTGCTATGAAAGACGCTGCGGTCAAGGAAAAGCTCCAGCAATTATGCGATATTATGAAGATGCTCCCGGCGCCCGAGGCAGGCAAAGATGTAGCCGACGGGATATACTGCTCGTACTCCGGCAACCAGCAGACGGTGGATGAGGTAATGGATCATCTTCGGCTACAGGTGAAGTATCTGGTGTTCGATCTTGAAGCCACCCGCAGGGAAAACCGCTACCTCCGGCAGATGCTGGAAAACCGAAATAGACGCAAGGACAGGGATTCAAACGATCCGCCCAGCGATTTTTAGAATGTGAAGTCATCCCAAAAACTGCTTGGTGGATGGAAGTGAGCAGGTTTTTCGATCTTGCAAGAAGCGAAAACGATGTAGAATCCAAGACGATTCGTCGAGTTTTCGCGACGACGCAGGGCGGAAAACCCGCCGCTTCCAACGCAAATTGAGGTTTTGGGATGGCTTCTAGTACTTTGTCGCGGGCAGTATTGCCCTGTTATGACGCCGTAAGTCAGAACGTGGGCAGTATTGCCGCGCAAAGTATCAGCCATTTTGTCTTACAGCCCCGCCTGCTGAGTTGCGGTCACCATAACCTGGCTTACGGCGGGGACTAAAGCCGTCCGCGGCGTGGTGTATCCGTCCCTTCGCCACGCCGCATCTTTTTATATACGGTGGGTGTTTTTGCGACGTGCACGCGTTCACTTGCATGACATTGTCACTCTCGATTTGAAGACCCGTTAGCAACGGCTCCGAATTTGCGCCTTCTCTGACATACGGGGGCGTAAGTAGGCAAGTACCAATTCGCCAAGTACCAATTCACCAATCGTAGGTATTCCCGGGACAGTTCGTAGGCTGGGGCGCCCCGTCCGGCGTAGCCCGCAGGGCAAAGCGGGCAGTCCCACCTTTGTTGGTATTGGGATTGACGATTGACGATCCGGCTTCGCCAACCATAAAACCATATTCTGCCCCCGTATTTCCCCGCTGCGCTACGTCCTGCGGAATACACCGGGCCATTGCTCGATCATTTCCCCGGGCCAACATAGTCAAACAAGCGTCAACGTCGCATCCAGGTTGGATCAAGCCTGGGGGCAAGATCACCTGGACTTTAATGAGTAATACCAATCCCAATGGCCAAGTGCGCTCCATCGCGATCGCATTGACTTCTTGGGATTGGTATTAAACAATCCGGATTACCGGCAAAGTTAATAGTTGTTCAAATCTTTATCTTTCCAGTATTTTGTTCCGGCTATCGTAGCTTGCAAAGCAAGTCCCGCCTCGGTTATGGAGTAGGTTTCGATATCACCGATAGCGCCCTGGCTGGATGCCTCTGCTCCCTTGTCTCCTGTCTTGGCTGCTGCATCAGCATGGCCTCCAAACTCCCAGCCGCTTTCGACAAACTTATCGAGGGTCTCCTGCTCTGGAAAGATAAGCAGAACTCTGTAGTCTTTGGCACCTAAACCAATACCCAAACCGCCCAGGCCCATTCGCATGTAGGTCTTCTTGCTGCTGCCCCTTTCGGTTACCACGCCGTAACCTCCACCGACAGAAGCAAAAATGAGGTTCACATTTCCATTACTAAACACGCCATAGCCGGCCGCCTTCGAAATCTTCTCCTTGATGATCGGTTCCTGAACGTAAAACTTCTCAAGAGTTTCACTTTCCATCTTGAGAACGTTCTGGCGTTGTTCCTGAAAAGTGGCTCCGCTGGGTCCACAGCCCACACACAGCACCACCACACCCAACAACAATGCAATCCCAATCTTCTTCGAATTCATCGAGCTTCTCCCTAAGTAAGTTCCTAGTTCCTGAACTTAGTTATCGGGTCTCTCGCTCTTTGGGCAAGAGGAAAACAGATCACCAAAGCGCCCGATAAAGTGCTCTACGAAAGATGGACACTTGATAAGAATTAAAGGGACGAATTAAAGGGACGGAGCACTTAATTATGCCTGTGGACATGTCAGATCGGCGACGGAGATGCAAACACTACCGAAGTCGGCGCTGCCGAAATGACGTATCAGTACTATTACGATGCCTTGCCACCATCTTACCTTTGAACAACGGAATGTCATCTATCGCATGAAAATTCTCGGCAAGTCCAATGCCGAGATTGCCCGCTGCCTCGGCTGCCTATACCAAGGTCAAGCCGGTCTGTTCGGGTGGGCGGTAACTTTGCTCAAGTACTCAGAGTGCTCTAACCGATAATCTACAGGCCCCACGGGTGGGGCAGTGATGCTATTGCACCCCCAATATATCGTGGTGGCGAAAAAACATGCGAAATCGGCTGAAAGTAGAAGGAAAAGCTCACATTCGGTTTGACGTTTGGCCGATGTTAGGCTAGGCTGTAATGCGAACAAAGACCGAAAACCTCCCGATCGGCGGGTGCCAACGATGGGACTTGCGTTCGCTCTGGCAGCATAGCAGCGAAAGGTAGCACCATGAACAACGTGCCATTGTGTCAATTCGGTCCCGGCGGAGATTTTGTCAGGGCATATCCTGCCACGGCCCGTCCGATAGTGCAGCAGGTTGAAATCACGGACGCCGAGCTTGAAATGCTAACGGCTGTCCCGCTGGTGAGCATCGGTCCCGAGCCGCTGGATTGGCGGCAATCGGCAGTTAAAGCGGCAGGCAGACTGCGCCGTCTTGCCAAGGCGTTGCGACGTTCCATTGTCGGACGATCCGGCCGTCCGGTCGCGCCCGAACCCAGCGCGGGCGTTATCGCACAGGCGAGCATGATGCTGAACGGGCTGGCAATGCCCGCCGCCGATTCGCCGCGAGTAACGGCAGGGCGAGGATACGTTCTGACCGCAAGAGCGACACAGGAGAGAGAAAATGCAGACAGTCACACCGAGGCAGCAGGAGATACTGCGTTTCATTCACGACTTTCGCAATCGTCACGGTTATTCCCCGACGATGAAGGAGATCGAGGACTATTTGCACCTGACAAAGGTCACCGTGTTCGAGCACGTCGGAGCACTCGAAAAAAAAGGACTGCTGCTGCGGGGCGAGAAACACAAGGCTCGCTCTTTGCAGGTCTCTCCTGATTTCGAGTTTCCCGACGAACGGCCGACGCGGATTCCGCTTGTCGGGCGCATCGCGGCAGGCGTTCCGCTCGAAGCCATCGAAGATACCGAAGTGCTCGACCTGGAAGACCTCTTCGACAGGCCGGCAGAAACCTTCGTGCTGGAAGTGATGGGCGATAGCATGATCGACGAACATATCTGCGACGGTGATTATGTTATTTGCGAGCGACGCAACACGGCCCGCAACGGCGAGAAGGTGGTCGCGCTTTTGGAAGACGGCGAGGCGACGCTCAAGACCTTCTACAGGGAGGCAGATCGCATTCGCCTTCAGCCTGCAAACGATAAATTCAAACCGATCTACTGCACGAACGTCAGCATCCAGGGCGTTGTGGTGGGCGTAGTCCGCTCGATGTAGATGCGATTAAGACGAACGCGGCGTTGAGCCAGGCACCGCTTTGATTACCCAAACTGCCGCCGGGAACTCCGGGAACTCCGTGGGCTCTGTGTTGAAGTCGTTTAAAAAGAATCCATCACAGAGAGCAGTGAAAGTGTTATTCGCTGTGGCCGATCATTTCCGCCAGCGGGCCGGTGAGTACGGACAGTGGAACGCGCGGTCGGCCGATGGAGACGTCAGGCTTGGGCGAACCGTGGAAGTCCGACCCGCCAGTCGGCGTCAGGCTGTACTTGCGGGCGAGGTCGAGATAAAGGCGAGTCTGTTTGTTCGAGTGGTCCGAGTGGTAGCATTCGATGCCCGCCATGCCCCGTTCTTTGAATTCGCGGACGATGCGTTCCAGTTGCGCCGAGTTGTCGCAGCCCAGATGCACCGGATGGGCGAGCACGGCCACGCCGCCGGCGGCTGCGATCGCTTCGATAGCCTGGCCAGGCGAGAGACATTCCTTGTCGACGTAAGCCGGTCCGTCGTCGGCGATGTACCTGCTGAATGCCTGTCGCAGGTTACTGACTGCGCCAATGCGTCGCAGCGCTTCGGCGATATGCAGGCGTCCGATGATATCGCCGCTCTGCCCTCTGCGCATGGCCTTGGCCGCGGCTTCGACGTCGGCCATCGTTATCTCGATGCCCAACTCATGCAGGCGTGCGATTATCTTGGGATTGCGCTGCTGCCTGGCGGTCTGCAGGCCGGTAAGCATTTCGATAAGCTGGGGCGAGTCTGTATCCACGCCGAGCCCGAGGATGTGCAGCAGGCCGCCTGAGAATCTCGCCGATATCTCGATACCGGGAATGAATGTGAGGTCCGGAAAGTCGGCCGCTGCGTTGGCTGCCTCGGCCAGGCCAGCCGTCGTGTCGTGATCGGTCAGGGCAACGGCGGCGAGTTTGGCTTTTTCGGCAGTCCTCACAATGTCAGCCGGTGCCAGCGAACCGTCCGACGCTGCCGAGTGGGTATGTAAGTCAACGAATCGTCGCATTCGAGGAGTTTAGCATAATGCTACACGGCCAGCTACGCTTGGCAACTGGCCATGGCGACGGGGAAGCAAAGAGATCGCAGGTTCCACAAATCACAGAAATTGACTGCACAGCCTCTTTCTTAGTGTTCCTCTCAATCAGCGTGGATTAGTTGCTGTCTATTCAGTTGAAATCAGTGAAATCCGTTGTAATCGGTGCAATCTGTGTCTCCTGCCAACTGTGCGTCTGGACTCGATTTGAGTTTTGAAACGGCAATTCATTGAAAAACCATCCCTTGTAGGCGAACTTGCCCTTGAATCGGTGATGGGTGAATTCGTATGATATGCGCGCCGCGTCGGATCGCGGCGTAACCAAGAAAACGCAAGTTAGTTTTTCCAGGAGAGTAACATGGCTTACAAGATTTCCGATGAATGCACAGCATGTGGTTCGTGCGCAGATTCCTGCCCGTCAGAAGCAATCAAGGAAGGCGACAAGTATACAATCGACGCCGAACTGTGCATCGACTGCGCCGCATGCGTAGATACCTGCCCGATTGAGGCCATCTCAGAAGCCTAATCGGTCGTGAAGCACAACGTTTCGGGTCGCCGCGGGCTTGACAATGCCTTCGGCGGCCCTGATTATGCGCCGAGAAAGAAAACGGCATTTGCCACAAAGATCACTAAGAGTAAAAATAGCAACGGCAACGCCTGCCTGCCCAGCTGGCGCTAGCCAGGTAGGCAGGGACTTAACACAGAGAGCACAGAGAGAAACAAGAGTGGCCGGCTGTGAGAGAGAATCTGTTTTGTTCTCTGTGAACTCTGTGTGCTCTGTGTTAGAAAACGATTACCAAGGAAGCTTCCCAATGCAGATTAGCGAGTTTCAGCAGTTCATACGCGACAAGTACTACGTCCGCGACGCCGAGCGGGGCACGCCGGGAACCTTCATGTGGCTCATCGAGGAGGTCGGCGAACTGTCATCTGCGCTGGCCGGCGACGACGAATACAATAAGGAAGAGGAATTCGCCGACGTGCTGGCGTGGCTATGTACGCTGGCGAATATCAACGACATCGATCTGGAGGCTGCGATCGAGAAATACACCGTTCGCGGCGTCGACGGTTTTAAATAGGCCACATTAGCTGTTAGACATTTCACGCTCGCGAAGCTAATACTTATGCCATGACTGGCTTTGCTTTGGACTTAATCTATCTACTGGTTCTCGCTGTGAGCAGTCCGATCTGGTTGTACCGGATGATCCGTCACGGCCGGTACCAGTCCGGCTGGGCTCAGCGATTCGGTGCGACGCCGATCCGCTACAGCCTTCAGCCCCGCATCTGGATTCACGGGGTTTCGCTTGGTGAGATTAATGTTGCACGCACGTTAGTCGCCGAGCTGCACAGCCAACTGCCCGATTACCAGGTGGTGATCTCCTCGACGACCGATACTGGAATGGCGGCCGCGAGGAGACTTTTCGAGAAGGATCATGTGGTGTTTCAATGGCCGCTCGATTTCAGCTTTTCCGTCGCGCGGGCGTTGCGACGCACGCAGCCGGACCTTGTCGTGCTCATGGAAGGCGAAGCTTGGCCGAACTTTCTGGCCGCGTGTAACCGCAGGGATATTCCCGCGGTTATCGTCAACGGTCGGCTGGGTGCGGACAAGGGCTATCCGCGCTACAAGAAGCTTGGCCCGCTGGCAGCGAGGCTGTTCAATCGTCTTACCGCCATCGGAGTGCAGGAAGATGCCTACGTCCGCAGGTTCGAAATGCTGGGCGTCGATCCGCGCAAATTGCATGTAACCGGAATGATGAAGTTCGATTCGGCGCACGTCGAGAGCACTGTCGACGGCGACGAGAAATTGGCAGCCGCCCTTGGAATATCAGCCTCGCACAAGCTCATCGTCGCCGGAGGAACAGGCCCCAGCGAGGAAGAGTTGATCCTTCGCAAGTGGGCGGACTTGAGCAAGCGGCATCGGTGCGCGCGGCTGGCGATTGTCCCGCGAAAGCCCGAGCGATTCGATGAAGTTGCCAGACTGATAACCGAGTGCGGTTTCGACGTGGTGCGCCGGAGTGAAAAACCCGACGGACCAGCCGCTGGCGATCTGCCCGCCAACACCGTCGTACTCGGCGATACGATGGGCGAGCTGCGGAAGTTCTACTCGCTGGCGTCGTGCGTTTTCGTGGGACGCTCGCTCGTGCCCATGGGCGGATCGGACATGATCGAAGCAGCTGCGCTGGGTAAGGCTACCGCGTTCGGCCCGCACACGTTCAATTTCCCCCAAGCTGGCGAGCTAGCCAAGCACGGATGCGTGCGAGTTGCCGATGCCCGCGAACTTACCGATCAGTTGGATAAGTGGCTCGCCGAGCCCGCCGCCGCCGCCATCGCAGGCAAGGCTGCCCACACGTACGTTTGCTCGCGGCAGGGTGCAACGCGGCGAAATGTGGAGATGATCTGCGACATCCTCGGACGCGTCCCGGCCGTAGCGCCGGGGGCGATTGCTACAGAAGCTATCAAGTCGCAGCCGCCAGCTACACGATAAACTCTGCTAGAGAACCCTATGCCCGGAACTGAAATAAGACAGCGAATCGTCTCGCAGGTACGCCGCGTCGTGGTCAAGATCGGAACGAACTCGATCTGCGACCAAACCGGTCGTCTCGACCGCAAGTCCATCACGGCCTTGGCGGGGCAGATCGCATGGGCCATGGGCGAGGGCTTTGAGATAACTCTCGTCGCCAGTGGAGCGATCGGTGCAGGCCTCGGCGAATTGGAGCTCGATGCCCGCCCGACGACGATGCCGCAACTGCAAGCCGTAGCCGCCGTCGGCCAGGGACAGCTCATGCGGACGTTCCACGATACTTTCGCACGCCGCGGCATGAAAGTTGCCCAGGTGCTTATCACGCGTGATATTTTCGAAGATCGGACGCGCTATCTCAACGCGCGCAATACGCTGATGGCGCTGCGAGATTACCGCGCCGTCCCGATCATCAACGAGAACGATTCGGTAGCCGTCGACGAAATACGCTTCGGTGAAAACGACGTGCTGGCCGCCCTGGTAGCCAACATGATCGACGCCGATCTGCTTGTGTTCCTGACCAACGTAGACGGCGTGCTTGATGGCGGCAAGCTGCTCGACGTGATCGAACAGGTTGACGAAGATGCGATGAAACTCGTCGACGGCAAGAGCTCGCTCGGCAGCGGCGGAATGGCAACCAAGCTCGAAGCTGCCAGGTTAGTCACTGCCGCCGGTGAAGTCGTCGCCATAGCCAACGCACGCGAGCCCAACGTGCTCAAGAAACTCCTGACCGGAAAGCGAATCGGAACTGTGTTCGTACCGGCAGAGCGGAAGATGTCGTCGCGCCGTCGCTGGATCGGCCAGGCAACCCGTCCGGCGGGGCGGATCGTCGTTGACGACGGAGCGGCCGCTGCGCTTACAAAACGCGGTAAAAGCCTGCTGCCTTCTGGAATCACAGCTCTCCGCGGCCAGTTCGATAAGGGAGCGGTTGTTGCGGTGGTCGATGCCGCCGGGCGTGAGATCGCTCGCGGACTTAGCAACTACTCAGCCGACCAGCTCGCCAAGATCAAAGGCCTCAAGACCAGCCAGATCGCCAAGGTTCTGGGCGACAAACCCTACGATGTCGTCATCCACCGCAACAACATGACACTCAGCTAGGATGTGTCTGAAAGCTTACGCCTGGGGTGACATCCCGATGTACATCGGGACTTTGACAAGCCGTGTGACCTGATAAGCGGGTGCCACGGCCACTTGTGGCCGTGCTTGCCTGGTACTACCCCTTGGCCCTGCGAGAATCAACACGGTCATAAATGACCGTGGCACCCAAGACAATCACTACAAAACAGCTCTAGGAAGCCCCCCTATAAAGCCGGCAGGGATTTGTCTCATTTCCCAAGTGGGCTATGCACTTTCTTGCGGTCCGGGCGGAAGTATATCTGTTGGAACGGATGTGTTGGCAGGAGGTTGCGACAGGCGAGTCGTTACCTGCCCGGTATTAGGGCGAAAAGACGCGCCTTGTGGCATAATATTAAGTGTTCAAGGCCACCTCATCTTGGACAAGGCACTTAAGCCTTTTGCCTTGTACTTAATCGCCCAAGGAGCGGAGGAGTGCGAGGGAGTATGTTACGGAGGACTTGCCACTGATAAGGGTCGGCGGCAAGAGCAATAAGGCAGGGACAGCGCAGCAGCCTGTAACGGGCGGCGGTGCTGTCCCTTCTTTTTTTGCCACAAAGGCCACAACGGCCACCAAGAACAAAAACGGCTTTTGCCACAAAGGCCACAAAGAATTAAAAGCAGAATCATTTCTTCATTCGAAAACTCTTTGTGTTCTTCGTGCTCTTGCCCTTCGGGGAACCTTCGGTTTGTGGCAAATTCTGTTGCCGTTGTTTTGTGGCAGAAGTCTGTTTCTTTTCAGGCGGTAGTTGCCTTGATGCGGTAGTAGCGCATTATCGCCAGCACCACCAGCCAGATAGACATCGCACCGCAGGCGATGTAGAACACCAGCGGCCCGCCATGTACCGCCAGCAGCGGAACCGCAGCCGAGGTCCACAACCCTCCGCCCATGAACGGTTCGTGCAGAAGTTGCTTGGATGCGAAGGCGTCGGCTGCCGGGGTCTCGTAGTCCGGATCGACAACCCTCAGCAGCAGCAGGCCGGTTGCGGTGATTCCCATAGACTGGCCCATCTCCGCGATTGAGCGTTCGAACCACGCATCGGGCAGAACGTGTCTGGCAAGCAGAACCACGCACAGGACGTTCCAGATAATGCCCGCCGCCACGATAATCAGGAACGGCCAGAGGCCTTCCTTGAGTGCGTAGAGGTTGATGCTCGAAATCGCCGCCACGACCAGAAAATCCAGCGACGTATTCTGGATACGCCGCATGAGCCCGAGGTCGATAACCTTGTGCTTATCGAAATGGTCCTCGCAAAGCTGGACCACCAGCCCGCCGATCATGCACAGCGGGAACAGCGGGAAACCGCCTGCGATCTCGCTGAAGGTCTCGTTACCGATAGCATCCGCCAGGACCAGCAGGCCCTGTTTGAGCAGATACCCGATCAGTATCGCCAGTCCGACGATTGCAACGTGCAGCGTGAAGCTCTCGATGGCGTCGGCC
>SDBT01004829.1_pt1 | contig 22799 bp, 40 predicted proteins | sample 2277101 | NCBI WGS metagenome assembly SDBT01 (sample SAMN10404973, study PRJNA504765) | marine sediment metagenome | isolation source: marine sediment core GS10_PC15, 103 cmbsf | place: Arctic Ocean: Southern Knipovich Ridge | collected 2010 | reverse complement strand
CAGATAGATGTTAATACCAGAACTTAGAGTCCCTCCATCATAGGTTGCAACAAAGTGCGTCCATTTATTTTTGTAAGAATCCAAACTTGTACCATATGTTCTTCCAATATAGGCATCTTCGCTGTTGTCATATATATGGAAGATAATCTTTTTTTGTGTACCGGTATAAAATAGCCATTCTTCGTTTGACCCATCTTGCCATTTACCTGCCGGAATAAAATATACAAAACTACGCATATTAACCCACGTACTAATGCTAAACGGAGTCAATATAGGCGAGAAATCTACGTGGTCGGCAACTTCAATATAATCACTATCGCCATCCAAATCAACACCAGGATATTTGTAAGCTGCCGTTCCTTTCAACGTTCCAGGATGGTTATTCAAACTGTAATCGAAAGCGATACCTTCCCATAATTTCAGATGCAGAACTTCCGATGCCTCCGAAACTTCAAGCGGATGTAGGCGTCTTTTGTTCATTATACTCCTCGAAGAGTAACCACAACCGTCGCAGCGGCAGCAGGGTTGGTAAACCCTAATATCACATTTACCTCACGTGCAAGCGGCTCACTGACGCTGTAAGGATACGTAACACTGTCTCCTAAATTCGTTACCGACCAAATAGTCTTATCGCCGTTGTCAGTCAAAGATACATCCAGAGTATTCGCTCCGCTTGACATATTAGGTACTGTAACAATTATTTTCTGTAACAGGCCGTTAATTGGAATTGTCGCCAAACCTGTAGTGTCGCCACTTTCCAGAGAAAAAGTTACTACCTTTTCCCAAACTGTATACCTTTCAAGCGTATCTGAACGCCTGTCGTATGAAACCACTACTCCTGTTCTTTCTGGCATAATAAATCTCCTTTACTCAATTACCTGTCTTGCATGTCCGGCGGCAATCCAGCTATGGGATTTTTCCTGGACATATTTTTCTCTGTTATCCAAACCAATAGCCCTTGGAAGGACTATGTTTTCGTATTCAGTCAGCAGTCTTTCCCCTAACGCACTGTTTTGAACCAGGTCATAGGCAAGGTCGGCAGCCAGCTTGAGCCTGAGCGCATTTACGAAATGGGCGGGGAAAGTAGCAACTAAAATTGTAGCAGCAGCGTGACCAAGGACGTAGTCCATATCGACTTCACTGGACTCCTGGTTAGTAAGAATATAACTGCCTTTTCTTGTCCAGTCGGCAAGTTCGATACCACCAACTTTAACCGAAGTTACTCTGGTGCAGGTCGGCCTCGCAAATCTATAAGCATATTCCTCTGAAGTCCAATATGCCGTGCCAGTATCCGTAGCGGTAAAAGTCGCCGTAATAACAAAGGATACGGTTGTAGATACCGAATTAACGTCATAAGTTCCGTCAATATTAGTATCAACAAGAGTTACCCTGTCTCCGGCAATAAGAGTATGAGTTCCGGTTACGGTAGTTGTAGTGGAGGATGCCTGCGCCAAAGCGGTAACAGCAATCTCATCCCTGTCGATACCGTGAAAAGTCCTGTTGGCAAACTCCCAGCCCTTTTCAGGGCCGTGGCCGAGAATATCTTCAAGGGACAAGTCCCAGATGGCATTGACCTTATCAGCCGTTGCAGTACCATCTGTATCTACATTGGTAAAGATGGCTTCGCCGACTTTGAGCATCGCCCAGTTGGCTATCGCGGTTTTTGATGTGGCCATAGTACCTTTTCCTCTACTTAATATTTACAGGGTCTGCGACTGGTGGTATAACTGGCGTAGGCATTGCCGGAACAAAAGGAGCGGGCATCGGCGGATTAGGTGCTATCTGCTGCGTCTTCGCCTGTTGTGCTTTTGCCATTTGCTGTCTGTAATTCGCCAATTTAGATGACTGCTCGATTATAGCAATCTCCAACGCCTGTCTTTGCGCAAACTTAATCATAGTTTCAAGTTCCACTTCTGCTGCACGCTCATCTTTAGTTGAAACAAACCACCAAATACCCAACCCAACTACAACCAAAACAACTACAATAATCAGTTCGTAAGTCCATTTACGTATTTCCATTCTTTTTCTCCTTAAAAATATGGGAGCGAGTCGCCCCGCTCCCTAAGTGACGTTAGTTAGGCGTAACAGCACTATTGATTCCACCAGCAAGAGGATACGAGTTAGCAACCCAATTATCGGCTTTAACATAAAAGAGTTCAATTCTTTCAGTATCAGTCGCCAATAATTCCACAGCATTATCCGAACAATCAACATTGTTGATTTTGTCATCACCGGCAATAAGTGTTCGGACTTCAAAGTTCGAACCTGCATTGCACAGGATAATTATTCTTGTTCCTATGGGCGGGTCGTTAGGTAAAAGAATCCAGTCATCAGCGTTTGCATTAACAGCCGTTACATTAACAACGGTCACATCATCATCAATTTGCGAACCTGCTCCGTTGTCATTATGAGCCGTCAATGTTTCACCAACACCGAACTGAACGCCTAAAGACGCCCGCAAAGTCTCATCTATCAACACTTTACCAGCATCAACATAAAGACCTTCGTTATTGGTAGATGTAACATACAACGCATAAGATGTACCGCCACCAGACGTAGTCGTATCATACATAGCGGAGCAAACACCCAATTGGCTCGATGCGCTTGTTCCTGTCTGTGCAATCCTTACCAAAGTAGTAGTAGCAGTTGCGGGAGTACCATCATTCGTGATGTGAAGCATACCAAGACCGGTGTTTCCCAACCAAGCGCCCGTTGCTCCGTTAAGCAAAACCATTTCAGTCGTCTGTGCAGCAGCAGCAATACAATGCAAAGCGTGAGATGTGTTCGTAGTACAAGTAATCTGCAAAGCATCTTCAGTACCGGAGTGGGCGATAGTTGCAGTGTCCGTATTGCCTGTAGTGTCAATACCTGCAATTGCAAGCAAAGTACCGGATTCGTCAACACCGTGCAAGATTAACTGGGTTGCACCGGTAGCGTCCCACTTCATATAAGCGCTGGCTTCTTCGCCGTACCACGTTACATCCATACCGTTTGCATCAACGCCCCAAGTTACCGCACCAGTATCTTCGACGACTTGCTTAAAGGTCAAGACATCAGACGCACCAGTAACCACAAAGTCGCCAGTACCAAGAGCAGAGCCGAGATAAAGAGAAGAATCATCATCAAGGGCTAAATTGGCGTTAGTAAAATAAAGCGCTCCATTAGTCATAGCCGCTTCAGTCCATACCATTGCACCTGAACCGGCATCGCCGTAAAAGGTAACATCCAAACCGTCATCGGCAACACCAAACGCTATAGCTCCGGTATCTGCTGCTATTTGAGCAAATGTCAAAAGAGCACCAGTCGATGAAATGCCTACATCACCTACGCCAAGGTCGTCTCCGAACAAAAGGCCATCACCTTCGCTAAAAGCAATATTGGCTTTATCAAACCACAATTCTTCTTCGCCGGAATCCCACAGCATATAAGAACCAGTAACTCCACCGAACATTTTGTGGTCGATACCTATTTGATTAGCACCCCAATTAACAATTGCTGTCTCGTCGTCCGCTAAAGGAGTAACTGTCATTGTAGCTGTTGAAGCTACTTTGAACTCGAAATCCTTAGTAGAACCAATTTCAAGTAACGAGTTATCGTCAAGATGTACGTTGGCATTGACGAACTCAAGTGCGTCATTGCCAGCGTCCCATTCCATATACTCACCCCCACTTCCAGCCCAAAATTTCACATCGTAACCTTCACCAGTTTTTCCAAGATGAAAAATTCCAGATTCATCAGTTGTTAATGACTCAAGTTTGAGCACGGCAGTACCATCAGAGGTCAATATAAAGTCTTTCTGGGTGCCAAAGTTGATGAAATCGCCATCGTTCATAGTAATATCGTAAGCGGTGAAAATCATAATGGCTGCGCTTGCATCAAATAAAGCAATACCAGAGGCTCCCGAATCATACATAGCTACGTCAATTGCATTGGAAGAGCCGAATCTAATCTGGCCGAAATCATCTGAAACTCCTTCGACAAGCAGATTCGTGCCATCGCCTTTGAAAGTAAAATCAGCAGTAGCAGCATCGTGAGTACCGCCAAGGCCAAGAACGGCATTATCCTCGAACATCATTTGGTTATTAGATGCGTCAAAGGAAATATCATACAAGGTAGATTCCAATAACATATCGGCTGTCGTCTGGATTTCGACACTGGTATTAACAATACCCTTAAGCGTAAGTATACCAGCTTGAGTTATAGCCCAGTTATCAGCGGTAATATCAGTACCACTTCCCTGACTGTTGATGAAAAGAGCCGTACCAGTATGCCCACCGGCCATAATAAGCGAAAGGGCATAAGGGTCGTTAGATGTTTCGTTCTGGTTGATAATCATACCAGGTGTGTTAGCAGTGACCGTCAACGTAACCGCCGTGCCGTCAACTGTGATTGCGTGGCCAGCGTCATAAGCCAAGTCTAAACTATTTCCAGAAGCCGTAGCCAATGCTACATACCCAGAACCGGTACGGACTTTTATAGCATTAGACGAAAGGTCATAGTACATAAAACCCTTTGTGTCATTTGGCTCTGTGCCAGGTATAAAATACATAAAAGCTATACCTGTCGTGCCGTCTATTGCATCTTCCATTGCCACAGCCCAGTCCAAAAGTTTATCTTTTGGTTTTCCTGTCCAACGATAAGAATTTTTATACGTTTTCTTATTGTCTATACTTGGGTCAATCGCACTGAGACAGGGTTGGGTCATAAAGACAATGAAGAGCAAAACTAAAATTAATCGTTTCATTGTTTTTTTCCTTTCATAATATAAGTGTTTGCTATGCCTAATAAATCAACCATCTTAAAGTGACCGCATTTCACTTTCGGGTCTACCCAAATATCGTAGCCCGCAGCTCTTGCTTTCTCGAAAAAATATATATCGTGACCCATTTTGAGGTCATCTGTGAAGTATTCTGTTTTCCAGTAAGGCCATTCAATTTTGTCAAAGACTTCCATTTTTACCAATAACATCCCATTGCAGGCAACCTGCACCTTAAATGGATTGTTTGGTAAATCATCGAAGTCCATCATCTTAAATGGTTTGTCCCTTGATAAGCACCAGGAAATCTTAAATTTCTGTATCGCTGGATACACGCCGGATACAATATCCTTGTCGTGTTCGAGAAGTCTTTTCAAGGTATTGCTTCTCGGCAAAACATCATAGTCAACAAACAGAATATGCGTTGGTTTCGGTTCCATATTTTTTGCAAACTTAACAATCATATCGTAACCAATTTCAGTTGCTGGAGACGATGGATAATAAGTTATAGAGTTTTTTGACTGCCACGCCTCAAGCAGGCCAATTAGTCTGGCATCGGCTCGAAAAGTCGGCGATAGCGGACAGCCAATTAAAACAAAAGCATCTTTAAGTTTCATACGGTCTCTCCTGTGGTTAAGTAATATTAGAGGCACTTACCTGGGTATCGTGACTCGACTGTGGCCCGTGGTCAATCCACGCATCTACAGTTCCAGAAGACATAGGATGTGTGTTAATCGTGTAGAGAAGACCCATATAGCCATCTTCATCTACATTGTACGGCAGGGGCATGCGCATTATCCACGAACCAGCCGTAAGAGCAGCAAGTGCAATCGCCCCTGTTGACCAGACGGTAGTGGAATCGGTGTCTATCGTGCCATCGGTTTCACGCTTTAGGGCAACCGTAAGCGTTGCAGCGGCAGAGCTTAAAAAAGACGTTGCTGCAACTTTTACATTTATCCATAGCGGCTCACCTGCACCCATCTCCAAGTCAGATTGAGTCCAGTTAATAACATTTGTCGACGCTTCAACTTCAGTAGCAGTATGCGTACTAAGGTCTAATGCGTCGTCTAATTCAAACATTGCATCAAATATAGCCATAATTTTTCTCCTTAATTAAGTACAGGCTCGACATCCGTAATAGCGTCACAGCGACGTACCGGCATATCGAGGAAGTTAAATTGAGGTCTGCCAAACGGGTCTTCGCCCGTCCAGTTCACGTTAGTTTTGTCCTTGGCAAGAATCTGTAATTGAGTAAAGGTGGTTTCGTTGCAATACATATAAATCTTCTCGTTGCCCTTGAAGTTGTTCCTGATTTGGATAATCTTGTCCTCATCAAGAGTATCGTCAGAGGTGTGGTCAGGGTCGATATTGCAAAGACGCTTTACTGCACGCTGGTCTTCGATAGCAAGACCGACGTTCCAGCTAAATTCAGTGATGTATGCCCAAAGACTGTTGGTTGGGTTGGGATATACTGGCGGTGTTGCCGTTGAAACGGCCGCGTTATCACCAGAGGTGTAAACCAGACCCTTGTCTTCCTTCTTGAGTCCAGTGCCGTCCATATTGCGGGGCGTGATAAGATAGACCTTGTTTAGTGCCCACTGGATGAACCAAATCGAAGTGTTCGTACTATCGTCAGTTGTATGCCCGTTACTAAGAACATACGCCGTGGGCGATGTGCTTAACGAAGTATATCTAAGCTGGAATCCAGCAAACTCTTCGGCAGGTTCAGTGGCCGGCGAAAGTGCACCGGCAGAAACATTGCCAAACAAAGTATTGGAAAGTTCCTGACCCATCGACTCGACATAGGCACGCTCCTGGTTTGCACGGTACTTATCTGGATTGGCCTGAATGTCCATTACGTCCTGCGGGGCAAGGAATCTTGCCTTCATCATACCAATCGTTTCAACGGCCTGATTGGTAAGACCAACAGTTGCGTTCCAGCCGTTGCCGACTTTGACCCAACTAACCGCGGGAAGACGACTCCTGCGGGTCACTCTATGAGAAGTGATGTCGGTGGACTTCTGAACCAACGCATCTTCAATTACGTTATTGGTTTCGTTTAGAACCTCTGCAACGTCAATAATCATACCATTGGCAGTTTGACGTGCAGCAGTTACTAAACTTTCTCTTACAGTAATATCTTTTGTTGCCATTTGTAGCTCCTTAAAATTAAATTAACATTATTTAATTCGCAGAAGCTACCCTATCTATGTGCAGGACTGCTACTAACGTTTCTTGCTCGTTCAGCAACCAGTTTTAAGCTCTGGCAGGCTGCTCGGACTCTTTCGAGCTACCCCAGTCTAAAAAACAAACTAAGCTACCCTTACCGGACTTAATTTGTTGGTTTTTATTTTAGTCTTTCCTATCGTAAACATGTCCCTTGCTACGAAAATATGCCCTTGCCTTCAACCCCTCCTCACCGTCCATATTCGCATACATTTCTGGCGAAGCGGGAGAAGCGGGAGTATAATCGCTTTTCGATGACCCAGGCTGGCCATCGCCTCTAACGAGAGTATCGTCCATATTCTTGATTCCCATTTGAACCATCATATCAATAAAGCATGGCTCATTCATAAGACTTGCGTATTTGTCTGTTTTGAGCAATTCCTTTAAGGCGTCATTTGCGTATTCGGTATAAGCCCGTTTCGACAACTCGATGTTCTTGTCATAATCCACACCATAATCTTCGTGCATTTTTCGGTCGGCTTCTTCCCTGTAACGATTGAACTCGGTAGTCTCGGCCTCTTCCTGTTGGGCTTTCAAGTGCTTGGCGTATTCAATGAAACCGTTGGTCATATTAGTAAACAATGTATCAGAAGCCCCGCCTTTGTGGGCTATCGCAGCCATCGCACTAAAAAACTCATTATCTAATTCCTCGCCTTCGGCTAAAGTCGGCTTGGCATAGCCATCGGCGGTATCAGGTCTGCCTAACTGCTTGTAAAAAGCGCTTACCTCTTCCTCTGGCGAGTCGGTAGTGGGAATTTTTGTACTATTTCCCATCTTGGTGTATAGTTCGCCATACCCTTTTACAAGGGCAGGAACATTCAAGGTGTCATCTTTAACAAAGCCCGATACGGCGCCAAGGTGTTCTTCGGCAATACCGGATTTCCAATCAGTTTCAACTGGTTCTGTTAAAATACCTTCTGTCATTTCTTTCTCCTTTTAAGATTTTGTAGATACCTCATCCTTGATTACGGTAATATCAGTTTGCATATTATCTACTTTTGCATTCAACACATCCAAGTCCTTTATCTTTGCATTCAACGAAGTCAGCTTCTCAATTATTTCCTTGTCCCTGTCCGCGCCCCTGGTTTCTATCTTCTCTACGCCCATTACAGACCTCGTACGCTTTTGCTTTTGTCTAAAGCTGCTACGATACGGTCGAGGCGCTGTTCAAGAGATTCTATGCTTGATTTCAATATTTTTATAGCATTGGAATTATCCAAAAACAATCTTTCGGCAGCACTAAAATTTGGCTTCACTGCTTCTTTCTGTTTTATCTTTGCCTTTTCCACTTTTTTTGTCTTTTTCTCCGCCATTTTAATACTCCGTTTTCAATTCTGTCAGCTTGTTTACGAAACTATCTATTCTTTCCTTGCTGGACTTCTTCTCGATGGGATAACTCCCCGTCCAGCCTAAAATAATTTTTACAAAGTTCTCGACCGCCTGCTCTTCCGGCGTATGGATAAGGCCAAAAAACTTTGCCTCGGTCAGTATATTGGCAAGAGTCCTCTTTCCTGCATCAGAACCCAAGAAACAAGTTCTCGCATCCGTAACTATGTTGCTTTCTTCTGTCATTTCTTTTTGCTTTTCCTATGGCCTGGCTTGCTCTTATATTTTCTTTTTGTTTTATGTGGCATTATTTCTTTTTTCCTTTTGCTCCCTTTTAAGTTCCTGCTGCTACTGCAAGTGCATCTATCGGACTGCCCGTTTCCGGCGCTTTCGATAGTGATGGCACTGCTTTCGCCGCTTCAAGAGCCAACTGCTGTTGCTCAAGTCTTTCTCTGTCTGCGGCACGAGCATCTCTGATTTCCTGCCGCTTGGTTCTGGAGTTCATTGCTATGTGGGGATAAGAACCGACCTCTACTATTACTTCTGACAATTCGTCTTTATTGACTATGTCCAGCATTTCAGGCCCAAGAACGGCAGCGGCCTCGGAAAGACTCCCCAAGGTCTTCTGGATAGGTTCCAATTCGCGTATCTCTCTTTGGGCCTGCGCGAGAGGACCGGTCAGGATAAAGTTAATCTCGCCTGATTCCGCTATTTCTTCAGGCATAGCAGGCATACCGGCGGCTTCTGTAAAAGCGCCCCTTTGGTCTTCAATCTCAGAAACTATATCGAATAGACTTCTTATCCCCTCGATATAGAGCATATCAACCTGGGCAATTAACAATCCTGCCTGCTCGCCCTTTATCGCCAGAATCTCTTCTCTGGTCGCTTCACCAGTCCTTCCTATGAACGCCTTGAAGAAATCCGTTCTGAACTTATCTCTCATTGAGTCGCGGACTTCACTGCGCTCTTCCGCCCCTATAGGATAGTTAATACCGGAATTTATTACACTGATAACTTTTTTCGGGTCTTCAAAATAATTATTGCCGTCAGGGTCAGTCCTTACCCTGCCCCTCATTTCTATGGGCACGTTCTTGGCCGGTCTCACGGACAGATGGGCGGCATCCAATAAAGTCTTACTCATCTGGTTCAGGCTAAACACTTCAGTCAGAGCGTCGGCCGCGGGACTTCTGCCATAAACCTCATCAGAGTTTTTCTTGAATCTCCACACGGTATAGGGGTTTATATCGAAACCGGAATCTCTTACAATAGTACCGATTTTGCCCTTATCGCCGGATTTGGTCTCCATATATATACTGCGAAACCTCTTATTCCTTTTCGTTCTTTTATCGAACATCCTGTCATCGTTTGGGAATACTGCGTGGATAAATTCGTATGACTTTTCGGGATGGTCTTTGGAATCTGTTTTAATGCTTTCAGAGACCTTATCTTCGAACTTCTGAAAGGCGCTTCTGGCCGTCATCATAAACTTTCTATGGACAATATCAACTTCCCCGAATTGATTTTCCGATATAAAGACTTCTCTCGGATGGATAGCCGTATGAGATATTCTCCCTGTTCCTATCACCTCTTCGGTAAAAACGGTCGCCGTTCCAATCGAACCACCGTCCCTCAGCCATTGGGGTATCATTGCATAAAAATTGCCCCTGTCAAAAGCAGAGTACATTTTAAGGTCGTAAACCTGCAACCATTCCCTTACCCTGTCAATTTTGTCCAGAAGCGGATTGTCCATTACGCTCCTGAACCAGCGCCCCGAAAGCAGAAGCCCCTGCATTCCATCAGACCACGTATTCAGCGAACCCAAAGGAGTGCCATCATAAACATCTGTTCCAAGATTCTGCCCCTTGTCATCAAGGGCGGAGTTCAAGGTTATATTTTTTCGCCTCGGATTCACAAAACGGCCTATATGCTCCCACGTACCAGTCTCGTAAGGCTTCCTGACGGTTTCCATCTGGGACTGTCTTAAAAGTATCTTCTGTTCATCAGTCATTATGTTAGTTGACGATGTTTCAGCCATTTATTCGCCTCCCACGACACCGAGTATCGGAGATAGTTTGTTGGTGGTTCCTAAAGTCGATTCGGTTAGAATTGTTCCTCTTCGACCAGCCCTTGCCCTTAATTTCCTGCGCAGGTCTTCACCCTTTCTGGTTGCTTCTACGTCAATCTCCTGCGGGGTTGGGACAGGAGGTGGTAGCGCCGCAGGTGCAATTTTTTTTGCTTTGCCTCCAAGAGCACTCATATTATCTCCTTATCAGTCCGTGAGTTAAGCCACTTTAATTATTTTATTACTCTTTTGATGGTTTTCGCTTGCCCAAAGTGGTTGGAGATTCTCTAACCGCCAACACATTTTGAACTCAACATCATTTGCGTTTTTATATTCAAAAAAACTGCACGGAATTATATGGTCAATATGCCACTTGTTGCCATAATTGTCCCAAGACATATCACCAACAAACAACTGTTCAAGATGATATTTAAGTTGAAATCTCGAATAACCAACAATTTTTTCCCAACAAGCACCATTTTTAGAGATTTGCCTTCGATTCAAACTTTGCCAAACACTGGTACGTATATTCTTTTTAAGTTTATAAGCAATATTATACTTATATCTTTGGTATGATTTTCTTTCCCTAATCCTTTTTCTACTCATTACTTCTGGTCTTTTGTTCCACTCCTGATGATACTTACGAACTCGTTCTCTGTTTCGGTTAGTTGACTCCTTGCCTTGTTTGAGTATCTTTAGTCTGTAAGTAGAATCAGTGTGATACATCCGTTTTTGGTATTCATTCTTTCGCTTTCTGATTATACCACCAGTTTTGGGGTCGTCTCTGCGCTTTTTCCAATAAACAGAATCGCAAGCCTTGCATTGATTTACATAGCCATCTTTCATTCTTTTATTCTTGTAAAAATCATCCAAAGATTTTTCTTTGCCACATTCCTTGCAAATCTTCATCAAGTCAACCTCCACGTAAGCGGGTCGTATTTTTGACCCGACTCTTCACTAAGCACAGACTGAAGCCCTATCTGGTAATTGTGCAGGTTCAACAAGGCAAGCCATAAATAATTAAGGGTATGCCGGTAGTGTTCGGCCTTGTCGCCTATAGGCCGGTAGCGGTATATCCTGTCTCCGGTTTTTTCGTTTGTCTCCAATACTTTAGCCGTATTGCATACTTCTTTAGCAAAGACCTTGACCTCTTCGCACTTGCGGGGTATTTCCAATTTGCCATTTTTAACCCATCCGTGAGTTTTGTCCATCATCTCGGTGCGGGATACGACATACACACCGCTCTCGTCATCTGTCTTTAAGAGGTTTCTTTGCTTGTCCCTGTATTCGGAACCAAAGACTCTAATGTCTTTCTTTTTGCATTTTGCCTGAAACTTCCTGAACGACTCTTCGTAAGGACGCAGGCACGCGACAATACTTTTGCAGTTAAATTTTATAGCCAAATCGTAAGCCGCGTCAAAGCCGGATACACGAGCCATATAAATTATCTTGGCCTTTTCCTTGTCCTTTTTTTCAGCGACAACAACACGGTTGGTCTTCATAATATCAACGCCCATCGCCGTGCCCAAGATGGATGATGTCTTCATTAAATCATCGCCGCAGCAGTCGAATACATCCTGCTGACGCAACCTGTCCTCTAACGGAATATAAGCAAAGCCAAGAAACTTATTGTAAAACTTGCCCATTAAACTTTCGTCTGTGAGCGCCTCTTCGTGCTTGCGCATTACCAAAGACAGGTCGCAATGCGGTGTAATAAAATGAGATACGTGATAGCCGGATATACCCTCATCTGGGCGCTTTGTATTATACCTGTCGGGAAACTTGGCTACATATTCGCCATCTTTAACAAAAATCTCTTTACCGCATTTTATACAACCATAATGCGGCTTATATCTTTCGTGAGTAGTTTTACGGGCATACTTGATTGACTTAGGAAATTCTTCAGCGATACAAGTATATCCATTGCAGGCCATACATTTAATCATTCTGAATTTTTGGTCAGATTTACCAAAAACCTTATCAATACCGACATCGGGAATGGTAGGAGAACCTAAATCAACCTCTTTTTTGAACTCCGAATTCAGCAGGCGGTCAAAGGTCATATCTGCCATATCGTCATCGAAAAGGTCTCTCTCGTCCCTAATCACTTCGTCGGCGGGGGTTGTTCTTAGTGAACCGGAGTCTTTTTTCCCCTCGATACTTACCGTTGCCCTTGCGCCTTTTAGTGTCAGAAAGGTCTTGCCTATTCTTTTTACAAAAACAGAGTTAGTATTCTTCATATATTTTTTGATGCAGTAATTATCTGAAATTAGCGGGCCCATACGAGTCTTACTAAAATCTTCAACTAAATCCCTGTTTGGAAAATAATATATTATACCCTGTGGATATCGACCGTAGCGCAATGCGTGGATAGCCTTTAGCATAAATAAAGTGGTTATGCGAGCTTGAGTGCCTTTCATAACGGCAATATAACGGGCTTCATCCCGCATAATATCGCCCATATACTCACAACCGTCCAAGGTGAATATAGTGCCGCCGAGCAGTTTAATTTCGCTCTTTAGTGCCCAGTAGCAAGAATCGGCTTGCATCAACTTCTCAACTAAATCAGGTTCTATTGCTGTTGGTTCTATTTTGGCTTGTATCATTTCTTTCTCGTTATTTTTTCTATACAACCCAAAGGAATACTTTCTTTGCTCCGGTCGGAATTGCCATCTATGCCAATTGACCACGCCAGATAGATGTATTTATCGTCCTGGCCAGAGTAATAACCTATGGTCTTAAAGGTTGCTTTAGGAGGCTTGACGGCCTCTTCCGGCGAAACCCACCCCGCAACGGTCTGGGCGTCCAGCCAGGTAATCTCAAGAAGCTGGTTCAGTTTGTATTTCGGAAACTTCTTCACAATTCTCTAAGTGAATAGCAATGTCCCATATATCTATTTCCTTGCCACAATGAGGGCATTTGACTTTGAGTTCCATTGTTAAGCTATTTTTAGGGTGCCTGCGTTGCTACTGGTATAGCTACTGGTATAGGTCAAGTGGTCATCGTAATAATAAGGTTGTTTATACCAAGGATAGTAAGGTGCTGGATAATAGGGCATTTGTTGCCCGCCCCTGCCACAATGGGGGCAATAACCACATCTGGGGCAGACGCCTTGGGGTTCGTGCCGACAGGCCAAGTTCTCGTCCTTTATCTTGTCGGCCAATTCCTTAAATTCATTGATTTTTACTGTATTACCAGGCATTTTATAAATCCTTTGTTAACTTGTCGTGTTACGGTTAACTTGTGTTAACACGTTTGCTAAAGAAGGATTAGGTTAAATTCGTCCTTCCCTTTCTGCTTGGTCTAATTTTGCAAGCATTTCTGGTTCAATACAACTGGTTTGATAATCTCTGTCCTCTTCTATCTCACAAACATCGTGAGCATTTAGCCCCTCTGGAGTAGTTACTTTGCGGGTTAGCCACCTGCAATATTTGCCACGTTCACTGCAAGTAAGCCCAAAGCCCAGTTTTGCCTTTATGATAATCCAAGTCGGGCGTTTTTCAGCGTGACCCATTCAACCATTCCTTAAAGAGGGGTTAGGTTTTTAGCTTCTTGACCCGCCTGATAACCACGCCTATATGCAAGTTCCATACTGCCTTGTATTTGACTTATCAGCTTAAATGCTAAATATAATACCCCTGAATCACAATCGCTGGTTCCGGCAAGCAAACCTTTAATCGCTTTCGGCAAAACCTTGCTATTTTTTATGTGGTCTCTATAAGCAATCTGGATATGATTATGCCCCAGAGTTCCATCGTTAAGCCATTCTAATAGCTGATAAAACGGATTCGTTTGTGTTTTAGTCTTTGCCATTTAGCCATTCCTTAAAAATTCCAGATATAAGTCTTGCCGGAATCAGTAGTGCGAGTATCTGGTATATCCCACTTGTCGAAATACATATTGAAACAGCGCTTGACTTTTGTCTGTTCACTGGGGTCGCTGCTGCCAGTATGGGCGGGTTCAATCTCAACAAAACCAGCCTTAATGCAAAACTTAAGACACTCACGCTTGGTATAAGCCAGCATTCCCCTAATCCTCGTCGTATATCGACAAGACTCTACTAATATCGAATTTGGTCTATCTCTTGCCATTTCAGCCATTCCTTAAAGAGGGGTTAGGGCTACTAATTGTTTGTATCTTTCCATCCTCTTAACTATATCGCAACCACCACCACATTCGTTGCCATTACAAGCGCCCCTTACACATTGATTTGAGAAATAGTCTGCTCGCTCTAATTCTCTACGCCACTTCTTTATGCTAATCTTCTTTTTGCCGTGAGCCATTCAGCCATTCCTTAAAATATGAGTTTTATTCCCAGCCAAATCGCCCCGACCAAAACCGAACCCACAACAACTCCGCATAGGAATATCCGCCGAGCAACACCCATCATAAATTGCCTGCCTGTATAATTGTCAAAAATCACTTAGCCATTCCTTAATCCTATAACAGGCGTTTAGTACCAGAAAGCAAATGTATAATGGCCAGGACAGGCCGTGTTTAGGCATCTTTTTCCTGTTCTTCAGCCTGCTTAGGCACGCCACTTAAAAGTATCTGGTCTAAATAGTCCTTGACGGTTTGAGCCTCTTCCTCGGACTCGTAAAGGATTTCGTAGTGTCTGTAGTCTTTGCAGGGGCGGACTATCATAATTGCCTGATTTTCCCATTTTTATCAATTATTGCAGGAGGTTTACAAGGACAAGCGAGTACGAGACCGTCACGATATTTATGCAGCCGTTCTTTACCACAATCACAATATGTGCCTTTGTAAATGGGAAATTTCATACCTTTTCTTTCTTTTACCGATTCGTTATGGTCTTTAGGAAGGATTAGCATAAACCCCCGTTTCTATCGAAATAAGCGGGAAAGTAACTACAGCAGCATCCTTTGTTTCTTCTTCACACCCTACTGCCAAACAAACTAATACGCCCAAAACTGCTATCCAGAAGTACAGTGTATATGCTCCCTTCATTTCCGACTCCTTTCGTCTTGAAACCTAAAAATGGTTTATATTTATTGGCCGGTAGTACCTATGTTCTGCCCTCATTCATCAACCCCTCCCCCCTGCCCTCTTATTTTGGCCATTTGCTTTTCCCTGGCATATACTTGCCCTCGGCTGGAGTTAAGCTGCTACAGGGCAAGCCGGAGGCCTTGCTGGCCATAGTGCTGAGCCAGCCTACCTAAGTTCCGCTGGTAGGCCGTGCCGTTGCCTTCGGCCCAGCTATCGAGTACTGCCCTGGCCTGGTCTGGCGTTAAAGCCTTGACCTCGGCTATAGTGGTGGGCGTTGTAGGAACATCAGCCCGCGTTACATCGCCGGCCTCGCAAGTGCTGGCACTGACCGTCACGCCTTTTGCCTTAACTGCGTCACGCCTTCGCTGCTGCCTTAGCTTGTCAGCCTCTCTCTGCTTGTCCTTGTCCTTATAGCTCATTATGCCTCCTTGACGGGCTTACTAAGGTTCTTGGCTATTAGCTTGTAACGCTCCTGCTCAACAGGAGTTAAGGCAGGAAGGCTTGACTGGCCCGTATCCTGGTACTTATCAGTGAACATTGCCTTATACCGGCCCAAAAGCTCACTGAACCTGGCCATAGACACCAAATCGCCTCTGACTTCGGCCATTGACAGGCCATTGAGTAGCTTTTGGACAATAAACTCAACAGTAACCTCTATTTGCTTAACCATCTCAACCCTTGCAGCCTCTACTGCTTGCTTTATCAGGGGTTTCAAGAGGTTTTCCTTAGCCACTGATTGCAAAGTCATCCTATTGCCTTTATAGCCAGCTCTTTTTGCTGATTCTGTACCATTGCCTTTACATTCTGGGTCTTTGGTATAATGCTCTATAAAGGCTTGTTGTTTGTTTGTTAGCTCTTTTGGCACAATTCTCTTAGTTTTGGCATCTCAACATTTAACAGGCCATCCTTGCCGCTGATTTTGTCTACAACCTTCTGCTGGCCTGATAGTATCGCGACATCGAATAAAACGGCATTTATGCGCTTTAGTAGCTGGTCGATTTCGGTATGGTTCGCCTTTTGTCCTGCTCCATCCGGCATTTAGAATTTCCCCGCTATTTGGCTGTCGTCCATCGACGGGTCAAAGCGCAGCAGTTTAGGCTTGTCTGTCTTTGGTATGCAGTCTGGATATTTACAGCGCATCCGCTTTATAAGCCCTGAAACCGCCTGTTCGCTTATTCCCATCGTTTTAGCTGCCTGCTCATAAGTCAAGCCTTCACTAAAAACCAAACGAAACGCCAACAACTGCCTTGTTGGTATCCTTGCGGCCAAAACATTCCATTGTTCTTCATTTAGCCACATAAAAATATTGCCCTTCTATATAGTAGCGGTTTAACAACCCCCCAACCACTATTAGTTAGATACTAAACTAATCTATTGGGCTTGTCAAGTGTTTTTTTAACATATCTGCTTTTATTTGATTATAATACGCTTTGTGCATTATTGGCCTGATAACAGCCCTTTTGCCTATTCTGGAACATCCCACTCTACAACGCACACTGAAAATCTTTTGCCTATCCTTGATATTGGCCTGTTATCGGCGTTATTTATTTTATTTTATCCTTTACAAATCAAGCGGAATAGTCGATAATACTTGTATGGACACTGGACAATACAATCAGAAACAGACAAGCCCTGAAAGCTCAATTCCCGTCCGGTGTTCAGTTAGTAGGGGTTTGTCTTTTAATAGAGGAGTAATAAAATGGCAACTGAAAGCGGATGGTGGACATTAGACATCAACACAGAAGCGGAACAGGTCGATTTAGACCATATCGGGGATATGATTAAACAGGGATACACAAGTGGTGAAATCTGCGGCACTGAAGGCGAATTAGAAGAATAGCTAAATAATAACCTTGTCTTTTAATAGAGGTGGTAAAATGAGAGCATTAACAGCAAAACAAAAGAAACTGCTTGATGTATGGTATGTAGAGAAAGACATCCAAAATGAACCAGGCATCGCCGTCCGTGATGTTGTTCAAGAATTACTGCCTGACGATTTGTGGGAAGAATTACAGGCAATCAACGATACTGAGGTTCTTTATCAAAATGTCAATAACTACATCAACGAAAAAAGCTAACAGCCCGCCCCGGAGCGCAGGTTAAAAGCTGCGTTCTACTGTATGCTGTTAATTAACCTTGTCTTTTAATAGAGGTGGTAAAATGTTGACAACAAAAAGCAAAATTCGCAAGGTTCAAAAGGCCATTGATGCAATTCTGGACTTGGAAGAGTTCCACTCCCTTGAGTCTTTTCGCACAGCCCTGGATAAGTTACGCACAGCAGAGCGAACCTTAATAGAAGAAAGCGAAACAACCTAAACCCTTAACCTTGTCTTTATTTGAGGTGGTAAAATGAACAAAAAGCTAAATGAGTCAGTTTGTGGCTTGCTCAATGATTTAGCTACTGAGCATTTTCGCTGCAAGCACCCAAAGGACAAGCGGCGCATTGAGCCAACAGGTAAGCACAGTATGTATATTGAAAGAGTCCGATGTTTGGATTGTGGTAAAATAATCGAATATTGGTAAGAAGAGATAAAAATGACTTTCTATGAAATTGACAGAAGTAAGCAGAAATGGTGGAAACGACCACTTTGCTGGCTTACACTGCACCATAAATACTACCTCGTTTGGGACAGTATTGAGGGCTGGTGCGAATTATACACCGAGGACGAATGTATCAGGTGCGGCAAAACAACAACAACAGGAGCTGGAATTTATGCCAACACTAATGCAAATGCGGGTAATAGTCATTGGTAAATAATAACCTTGTCTTTTATGAAAGGGGTATGAATTATGAAACAGTTTGAAACAAAATGCCCTCGATGTGGCAAAAAGGCCACAGTAACCAAAACAGAAACCCATTTAATAACACACTGCGACCATTGCGGCTTTGATATGGGCAATCCGAGAGACAAAAAACTGCACGTTTAACCGCCCTCCCTCCGCCCAGGTTAAAAGCTGGTCGGGGCTGTGAGCTGTTAACCCCTTAACCCTTGTCTTATATGAGGAGTAATGAAGAATGAAAACTTTAATAACAAAACCAATACAATGTCAGTCAAGGGGTTGCACCAATCGAGCGAGATGGCGAGAAGTTGACCATTACACACAACAAGGGCAATCTCATACATATTTCTATTATATGTGCAATGAACACAAAGAAAAGGCCTGCGAATTTCAATGTGTTGGCCACAAAAAAGAATTTGAAGAAATTGCCTAACCCCAGCCCCGACCGGCTGGCAGAAAGGAATAGGAGATAAGAAAATGAAGTTAATTTATATTGGAAACAATTTTTACTTTGAGAGTGGCACAGCAATGAGCTCGCTTTATGACCTTGATGGCAACAGGTAAGATTGGGGTTCTGTTCAGATTGCCCTACAAAATGGTAAGCCTGTTCATATTAGGCCAGCTACAGTCAAAGAAAGAGAACCATACATAAGACATCTTAACTCTCTCAAAAAACAGTTTCAAGCAAGGGCTGAAGCTGAAAAACAAGGCACTTTACCATAGGTCTCTTGAATTAAACGGCTTATATAACTGAGATATTATGAAAAGGAAAAAACATAGCCGAACCTGTTTTAGGTGTGGTAAAGCATTCTCTACCAATAGGGCTCAGCAAATATATTGCTCTGCGTACTGTAGACATAATAAGAGAAATTTTGAGCCCAAAAAATGCGCCTATTGCGGTCTCTTGTTTGCACCCCGTGGCATAAGCAACAGATACTGTTCGAAAAACTGTCTTCAACGTGTTACTGCATTTCGAATCGCAGAACAAGCAAAGCATAAAGCTAACAATCGTCCACCAAAAAAACGCAGATGCCTTGTCTGCGAAGCTGTGTATATAGTTACTGGGGGTGGCCAAAAATACTGCTCTAAAAAATGTGCCAAAATTGTTAGTGAGAAAAAACGCAAGGAACAAGAAAAAGCACATATTCGCAATGGCACAGGCAGTAATTGGTTAAAATTGCGCTTTATGGTTTTAAGGCGAGATAATTTTACTTGCCAGTATTGCGGAAAAACTATACAAGATGGAGTAAAATTACACATTGACCATATAAAACCCAAATCAAAAAAGGGGCAGTGGGCAATAGGCAATCTCATCACGGCTTGTTATGAGTGCAATACAGGAAAGCACGATGTTTTACTATCTGAAAGAGAGCAGAGAAAATTAAAATCTAAAATTAGGGTGCTATAACACTTAATTTGTTTTTTAAGGCATTAGAGCGAAAGCAGCGAAGCCGAATTTTGGGCAAAAGGCCGAAAAGGGCAGAAATGAGAATTTTAATAGTGGACTAAAACAGCTTGCAATTATAACCTATTTATGAGGTGTTAAGATGTATACAAAAGGGAAATTGGGTTTATCAGCAGACCACCTAAGTATTTTAGGGCTACCTACTAAAGAAGACTCTACTTATATTCCTATTGCCAAGATGAAATACGAGCCTTGGATGGATGACGTCAAAGAGTATCGTATGAATTGTGAAACAGCCCAAGCCAACGCCGCCGAACTGGTCAAGCGTTGGAATAGCCACAAGGATTTGGTGGACGTTTTAGGTAGACTATTAAAAGAGTTTGACCCAGCAGAAGCAAGCGAAGAAAGACAACAGCCAAGATTCGACCTCGCCGAAGAAGCCGAAGCCGCCCTTGCTGCGGCAAAGAAAAAAACTTGAAAAATAATTAAAGATTTCTGTAGATTTTTCTGTAAAAGGTCGATATAATATATGGGAAAAGGATAACCCCATATTATGAAAGGAGTCGCAAAATGCCAAATCTATGTATAAAATGCAAAAAAGAACCAATTTTCGTCAAAAAACGACAACTTTGCAAAAATTGCTACCAAGCAGAATGGCGGGAAGAAAATAAGGCTCTCGACGGCAAAATAAAAGAGGTAAAGCACTACCGAGAAATTGCTTTTATTAAGAATTTTTTTACACACCAAAACTGGTATTATGCCCCCATCATATTTCGGGCAAACGGCTTCCGCTATGAACCAGATTTTTATGACAATAAACGCAATGTATTTATAGAGGTATCTGGAACACGACAGGCTTTTGAGGCTAATCGTGATAAATACATAAAGTTTGCCGAAACGTTCCCCCATCTGAGATTGGAGATAAGAAAGACAGATGGCGTTCTTATTGATATAAACGAGAGGCAAACTTGGCCGGTAGGAAAAAAATAAAGATTTTCCTTGCTTTTGCCGAAGGGCAGTGTATAGTTTAACCAAAGGACTGAAAAATGGCTGACAGTAACAGACAATTCACACTTCCCGCCGTTGACAATCGGGCAAGATGCCTATTACTGTTAGCCGTTAGCGGCGGGCTTTGCCATTATCTATTTTAACATAAAGGAGAAAAATATGAAATGGTTATCGACAGAAGAAATCAAAAGGCGGGCTGCAATCAGCCCAGAAGAAGCCCTGAATGTTAGTATCGAGGAGTGGGAAGAAAAATGCGAAGCTATTAGGAGGGGCGAAGAAGCTCGCACAGGCGGGGAATATTGTGGTGTTTGTATAAGGGCTAACATTCTTAACGACGGCCAACATAATACAAAGTGCAAGATGTGTTGTCTTAACACACCAGGCGTAAACTGCTGCCAGGAGTATGAGAATTTCGTCAGCGACGAAACCCTCCCCAACGCCCAGGCTATGCTCAACCGCCTGTATATGGAACGGGGCAAGAGCTACCCAGCCGGAGAGGCACAGCCATACAAAGAGCCAAAGAAAGAGCCGTGCAAGGAAGAGAAGCCAGAACTTAGGCACGGGGATTATGGGTTTAGCGATGAAAATCACCCAAGGCTCTATCTTACAGATAAGGGAAAGCCTATTCACGTCCAAGCTGATGATACATTCCTCGGTGCTGATAAGTGGTTTGCGGGCAAAATGGACGAAGGCGGCATCGTCCTCGGCAACATCTTCGACGACCTCAAGCGTAATGCAGAGGATTTGAGGGGGTTTGAGATAGCCAATGGGACAAAAGAAGGTTCTTTGAAAATCACTCCTTGGTTAGGCAGCTGTTTTGAATGGAAAATAGAAACTCCTTCTCGATATACAATGGGATGGACAACTAAAGAACTTATCGAAATCCACCAAAAGCTTGGCCAGCTAATAGCAACTGCCAAGCGTGAGCAGAATAGCTCTTATAAAAAGTAAATAGCTTTTCACCACCCAAAGGGGCAGGCATCTCCTCCTTCTCCCAAACAAAAAGCCTGCCCCACCTTTGAAAACTATCCGCCATTAGGCGGGGAAAGGATAAGAAAATGATAAAACCAATAATAGGCATTTTGTTGATATTAGCTGCTATTGCTTTGGGCATATACCTTTGTTTGTGGGTAATGCTCTATGGAGGCATAATGCAGGCCATAACAAATTGGGGCACGAATAATTCTGCTGTTGTCTGGGGCATTATTCGAGCTGTGTTTTTTGAGCTTGGCGCACTCCCAGCATATTTACTTGGTTTTGTTGGTATGCTAATTATTAAAAGCTGAAACAGGGCGGCGGTAGAATGATTAACTGTACCGGAAAATATAGAAAAATCTGTGCGATAGGGCTTGTTGCCCAAGCCGCCGCTCTTTTTAAGAAAGGATAAGATTATGGCAATTAAATGTATCAATTTGGTTCAAGTAATTTGTGATGATTGCGGCGATAGCATAATGCTCAAAACTTGGCAAGAAGCTAAGCATTTAGGATGGGCGGTTCCTTGTGATGGTGCAGTTCAGCAATGTCCATCTTGTCTTAAAAAATACAAGGATAAGATATTTGCAGAAGTAAAGTTGCAACAAATAGTCAAAGAATGCCCTTTAGCAAACAAATGAAAACCATACTCATAACAACTTTAATCAGCCTTCTGCTAATAGCCATAACAGGCTTGCTGGTAGAGAGGTTCGGCCTTGTCCTGCGGCTCAATAGCCAGACAGAGACCCTTGAGAGTAATATCTACTGGCGGCAGTTACATTACAGAGATTGTATTTGTGTCCGCAAAACCCACATCGTGGCGGACTTGCAGCAATATCTAAACCATACAGGCATAGCCCGCTACGGTGCGGGGGAGGTTGATAACATTATAGGCAAAAATACCAAACAGGCAATAAATAACTTTATGTTCGATACTATGGCAGAACAGTATTTTGCAAAGGAATGAGCAATGAGTCTTGAGTTTATAGCGTGTGCGGCAATTAAAACCGGCAAAGAAGTGTTTACTGGAAAAAATCACGGAGAATGCCTAAAAAAACTAAAGGCGGCATCAGAGCAGGGATTTTTGGCTGACCAATATAGTGGCAGTAGATTTGTAGATAGAAAAGAAGCCCTTAAGATAGCAAAAGAAGCTGGACAAACGATTAACAAACACAAGCCGACAAATATATTGTTATCGGAAGATTTACTTGGAGATGACAAATTTCTCTGGAGAGAGTAATGGGTCACCTAACCAA
>SDBT01004828.1_pt1 | contig 22800 bp, 15 predicted proteins | sample 2277101 | NCBI WGS metagenome assembly SDBT01 (sample SAMN10404973, study PRJNA504765) | marine sediment metagenome | isolation source: marine sediment core GS10_PC15, 103 cmbsf | place: Arctic Ocean: Southern Knipovich Ridge | collected 2010 | reverse complement strand
TGGAGCGCTTGCCGCACACCAGGTGAAGCAGCGCCGGCGACTGGGCGTTGCTGGTTTTCGTCACAAACGCCCAGTCCTCCTGGCCGAAAGCGCCGCCTCCCGTGCTGGTGACCGTCCGGTTGATGGTGTGGTTCATGCGGGTGTAAATGTCAACGGGCACTGTCACGGCGGCGGAGCTGGGGTTTTCGAAGATGTCCAGCCATCGCGCCAGGCCGCGGTCCTTGAATATCTTGACGCGGCGATAGCACTTTATGTTGTTGCGGCTGTATGGGCCTATTTCGATCTCGTCCCCGGCGGCATTTATCCATCCGATGCCGCCGCCCGTTACGTAGCTTCCGGCGACCCGGCAGCGGAGCCCCTGGCTGTAGGCGTAGTTGGTTCCCTGCCCGATCGAGCCATAGTACTGGACGTCCCACTTGAAGCCCGCGCCGTCGTTGACCTGCCAGGTGAAATTCGCCCGCTTGGTGCGCGGGATGTGAAGGCCGTGCTTGCCGGCTGTGCCTGTCGGCGGCTTGCCGCCCGCCGGCATCGTCCGGGCGATCCTCACCTCGAACTCGCCTGTCAGGACTGCCGGCCAGAGCAGCACCAGGCACGCTATCCACACACAACCTCTGCGAAGCTTGAGAACTTCCATGCTAATGCTCCCAAATACAGTCACAAACGTACATCTTCAGGCGCGGGCGCGGAACCCCCGCCATCATTTTCGACGCTTGGCCGAGCCGTCGGTTCCCGCCCGGCAAGCAGTCTTCCTGCTGCAAACAGACAAACCGTCGCACAACTCCTTGCACCCGGCAATTCTAATCATGTCTATTCTGGATCAACTCTTGAAGTATAGCGATAGTGGTGAGGGGACGATACAATCATTGGAAAGGCCGACTTGTGCTTCGTAGCGAAGCCCTCTCCTAAGGGAGTTTTTCGATGAGTTTGATACGGTTGAGAAACGAGAGTAACGCCAAACGCACGTGCAGTGCCGCGCTGTCTCTGGCGGTTGTGTTGGTGGCGCTGTGTGTGCCGGCTGCGGGCGCGGCGGACGGGGAGGGGGACAGTTGGCTCGGGCTGGCCCCTTCGGGCGCGGCGTATCCGGCTGGCGAGGAAAGCCGGCGCTTTGCCGCCCTGACCACCGATCTGCGGAATCGAGGCAAGTTCAAGAAGATGGGGTCGGAGATATTCCGCAAAGAGGCGTCGATCCTGGACACCGACCGCGACCCGCTCGATCTGATCCTGCGGCGTAGCAAAGCGCTCCTGGCCGATATTGCCCGCATGCCCAAGGCCCCGAAGCTGGAGAAAATGACTTCAGAACTGGCCGCCCTGCGAGCCCAGGCCGACAAGACCGACGTGAAGGCCGCCAAGGAGCGGCGAGCGATATTCGACAAGGTCTGCCACCTGCGCCGCCGGATCGCGTTTGCCAATCCGCTGCTGGACTTCAAGGAGATGCTGATCCTGAAGCGGCTTCTCCCGAACTACAATCACATGTGCGACCAGTACTACGGTCTGGCGCAGCGGCCCGGCGGGGGGCTTTACATTCTCAGTGACCCGTTCGGCGCCAAGCCGCAGATCCGCAGCGTGCTGGGCAAATCCGTGGTGGGTAACGGTCGCCTGAAGGGGGAAAAGCTCTCCGGCGGCCCCAAGCGCCAATGGAACGTGCGCTACAACGGCATGGGCGGCCTCAGCGGCGACAATACCGTGGGAGGGTCGTTCCTGTCGCCGGATCTGTCTTTCGACGGCAAGCGCATTGCCTTTGCCTACGTCGAGTGCCGCGGCGGGCGCGGGCACAGCTACCACACGGACCCCTCGAAAGGGCACTGGGACCCCGGACGCAGCTACCATGTCTTCAGCGTCGGGATCGACGGGTCAAACCTGCGGATGCTGACCGACGGGACGTGGAACGACTTTGACCCGTGTTTCATGCCGTCGGGGCGCATAGCCTTCATCAGCGAGCGGCGCGGCGGATACCTGCGCTGCGGGCGCGTCTGCCCCACCTACACGCTTTACGACATGGCCGGCGACGGCAGCGGCATCAAGTGCATCTCGTACCACGAGACCAACGAGTGGCACCCGAGCGTCACCCACAGCGGAATGATTATCTGGACGCGATGGGACTACGTCGACCGTCACGGCCAGATAGCGCACTTTGCGTGGACCACTACTCCAGATGGCCGCAATCCGCGCGTCGTTCACGGAAACTATGCCATCCGCTCGAAGCGCCCTGACATGGAGGTCGACGTTCGCGCCATTCCCGGATCGCACAAGTTTGTGGCCGTCGCGGCCCCGCATCACGGGCAATCGTTCGGTTCGATGGTGATTATCGACCCGCGCATCGAAGACGACGACGCGCTGGCCCCGGTAAAGCGCCTGACACCCGACGTCGGGTTCCCCGAATCGCAGGCCGGCACTGGATCCGCCTTGCACTACGGTCAGCCCTGGCCGTTGAGCGAGGACTACTACCTGTGCGCCTATGAGCCCCAGGGCGGACGACCCAACGGGCGTATGTACGGAATCTATCTGGTCGATACCTTCGGCAACAAGGAACTGATCTATCGCGATCCGGCGATCGCTTCCCAGAGTCCCATTCCGATCAAGCCTCGTCCCAAGCCGCCGGTCATAGCGGAGATGTCCAAACGTCTCGACGACAATCCTGGCAACGAGGCGACGGTGGGGGTGGTGGACGTCTACAAGGCCAGCAAGCCCTGGCCGAAGGGAACGAAGATCACGGCGCTGCGAATCTACCAGATATTTCCCCTGTCGGTCGCCTCGGCGAGGGTCACCCATGCGACCGGATGCCAGATCCCCCAGGCCAAGGACTCAATCAACCTCACCCGCGCCGTGCTGGGCACCGTGCCCGTCGAGAAGGACGGCAGCGCACACTTCATCGTGCCGGCTCGCAAGGAACTGTTCTTCCAGGCACTGGACGAGAACGGTTTGGCCGTAATGTCGATGCGATCGGGAACGCATTTCCAGCCCGGCGAGCGGAAGATGTGCCATGGCTGCCACGAGCCGAAACACGGTGCAGCGGCAACGGCGTCGAAGTCGGTGCTGGCCATGCGCCGCGCGCCGTCGCGCCCCAAGCCCGAGGCCGACGGTACCAACCCCTTCAGCTACCCCCGCCTGATCCAGCCGGTGCTCGACAAGCACTGCGTCAAGTGCCACGCCGAGAACAAGGACAACAAGGACAAGGCCAAGCGAACGCAGCCGCTGGATGGGCAGATCGTAAGGACCGCCAAGGGCAGTTACATGAATCCGAAAACCGCCTACTACGTTTCCTACCTGAACCTCGCGCCGAAGTTCGGCTTCTACGATTACGGCGGCAAAAACTGGTCCGACCCCGGATGGTACCGGACCATCCCCGGCCGGTTCGGGGCGCGGGCGTCGAAGCTCTACCAGATGCTCGTCAAGGGGCATTACAAAGTGAAGCTCCCACCCGAAGACATGCGGCGCATAACCGTGTGGTTGGATTCCTGCTCGCCGTTCTATGGCGTCTACGAGAAGGAAGGCGGCGAGGCCCAACTCCGCGGGGAGATCGCCAAGCCGACGCTCGAGTAACAATCACAGCCCATCGCTGTGCTCGCCGGCACCGGGGCTGCGCCGGCGACGGGCGCGATCGGTACTCCCTGCCCATCTTCAAATGCTCCAAACGGGGACAGGCCCTGAAGTGAGCAGGCCGAACCAAAAAGACGACTGGCAGGTGTTTCTCCGGTAGAATACAACCCGCGGGGCGAAGGAGAACTCTTGATGAGCACGATTGGCAGACGCAGCTTTCTGAAGGCGCTGGGAGCGGCCGGTGCGGCGATGCTGGGAGCCGGGAAGCTGCTCGCCGCCGCGGAACCCAAGAAGAAGCTGAACTTCGTGTTCTTCCTCATCGACGACATGGGCTGGACAGATGCCGGCTGTTACGGCAGCACGTTCTACGAGACGCCCAACATTGACCGCCTCGCGGCGCAGGGCATGCGGTTCACTGACGCCTACGCGGCCTGTCCCGTCTGCAGCCCGACGCGGGCGAGCATCATGGCGGGCAAGTATCCCGCGCGTTTGAAGATCACCAACTTCGGCCCCAAGCCCCTGCCGCTGAAGGAAGTCACCATCGCCGAGGCGCTGAAGGAGGCGGGGTACACCACCTTCTTCGCGGGCAAGTGGCACATTGGCGGGACGGCGCAGTACTGGCCGGACAAGCAGGGCTTCGACTTCAACGTCGGCGGCAACGCGTCGGGCGGGCCGCGCGGGGGCTACTTCAGCCCCTACAAGAACGCCCAGCTTCCCGACGGCCCCAAAGGCGAACACCTCACCGACCGCCTGACCGACGAGGCGGTGAAGTTCCTCGGCGCCCACAGGGACAAGCCTTTCCTGTTGTACCTGTCGCACTACGCGGTTCACACGCCGCTGCAGGCCAAAGACAAGCTCGTCGCAAAGTACAAGGCGAAGGCCGCCAAGATGCCCAAGCCCAAGGGCCCGACGACCCGCACCGAAAGCCCCCGTGCGATGACCGACCTCGTCCAGGACAATCCGGTCTTCGCGGGGATGGTCGAAAGCGTGGACGACAGCGTCGGCCGGATCATGACAAAGCTCGACCAGTTGGGCATCGCGGACCGCACGGCCGTGATCTTCATGTCCGACAACGGCGGGCTGTCGACTCTGCTGAACAAACGAATGCGAGGAGGCAAGGGCGCCCCCACGTGCAACCTGCCTCTGCGGGCGGGCAAGGGGTGGCTGTACGAGGGCGGCATCCGCGAGCCGATGATCATCAAGTGGCCTGGCGTGACGAAACCGTCCAGCACGTGCCCCGTGCCCGTGACCAGCACGGACTTCTACCCGACGATGCTCGAAATGGCCTCCCTGCCGCTCAAGCCCAAGCAGCACGTCGACGGCGTAAGCATGGTTCCGCTGCTGAAGGGCGGGACGTCTCTGGAGCGAAAGGCGATTTACTGGCACTACCCACACAACCACGGCAGCGGCAGCATTCCCAGCGGGGCCGTGCGGGCGGGCGATTGGAAGCTCATCAAGTGGTACGGCGAGAAACGCGTGGAGCTGTTCAACCTGGCCGACGACCTCAGCGAGACCAAGGACCTGGCAAAGTCCAACCCCGCCAAGACGCGGGAACTCCACGAGATGCTGAAGGCCTGGCAGAAGGAAGTCGGCGCGGTGATCCCCGCATCGACCCCTGGCGGCGGGAAAAAGGCCAAGAAGAAGGCGTAAACCTGCGGCTGAATGAAAAAAAGGAAAAAAGCGGACATTCTACTTTTTCGTCCCTCGCAGCGTTTGCCCTTACAAGATAGGATATTCCGTCTTCATGCCCAAAAAGTAGAATGTGCCCTCTTTATTCACGATTCTTCAGAAAGGACCGATCCATGGCGAGCAGGCAAGGCGGCGGACGGCTGGGAATTCATTGTGTGCTGGTGGTACTGGCATTGTTTGGCGCATGCGGCGCGGGGCCGGTTGCTGCTGCCGGCAAGCTGATCGCGTCGCCCGAGCCCGACTGGCCCCAGTGGCGCGGGCCGCGACGCGACGCGGTCAGCAGCGAGACCCATCTGCTGGACGCATGGCCCGAGGGCGGGCCGAAGTTGCTGTGGAAGGTCTCGGGTATGGGCAAGGGCTGGTGCAGCCCGATCATCACGCGCGGCACAATGTACATCGGCGGCGACGTGGGCCACAAGCTGCAGATCTTCGCCCTCGATCTCGACGGGAAGATCAAGTGGCAAGTGCCCAACGGCAAGGCGTGGAGGCGCGCCTACCCGGGCAGCCGCGCATCCTGCGCCTACAGCGAGGGAAAACTGTACCAGATGAACGCCTACGGCCGACTGGTCTGCCTGGACGCCGCCACGGGCAAGGGGCAGTGGGTCGTCGAGGTCCTCCAACGCTTCGGCGCCAAGGTGCCGCAGTTCGGCATGTCCGAGTGCCTCCTGATCGACGGGAACAACGTGATCGTCACGCCGGGAGGCGCCAAGGCCCTGATCGCGGCCCTGGACAAGAAGACAGGCAAGACCGTCTGGACGGGCACCGCCCCGCCGGAGGCCACCGAGACCGCCGGCAACTGCTCCCCGATCCTCGTGACGCTGGGGGGCCGCCGGCAGATCATCGCAACCACATCCTTCAGGACCATCGCCGCCGACGCCGCGACCGGCAAGGTGCTCTGGACGGTCGGGCTCAAGTTCACCAAGAACGCCGTCAGCACCATACCGGTGCTCTGCGGCGACTCGCTGTTCATCACCAACACCGACGTGCAGGACCAGTCCTCGCACATGCTGCGCATCAGCCCCTCGAACGACAAAGCCGCCAAGGCCTGGACCCTGCCCCTGCGCAACCTGAGCGGCAGCGGGATCTACGTCGACGGGAACCTGTACGTCTCCGCGGCCCGGAAGCTCAAGGGCTATCTCTGCCTGGACCCCAAGACCGGCAAGACCAGGGCCAGCCTGCCCGGGCCCCTCACTGCCGCGGGCGTCTGGGCCGACGGAAAGCTCTACCTCCAGTCCGACAATGGCAAGGTCTTCATGCTCAAGCCGACCGCCGACGGCTTTAAGACGCTCGGTTCGTTCCCCGTCGTCCCGCCCGTCAAGAAGAAGGACGTCTGGGCCCACCCCGTGCTCTGCAACGGCCGCCTGTACCTCCGCTACCACGACACACTGTTCTGCTACGACGTGAAGGGCCAATAAGCGAGGAGAATCGAAGATGCCCAAGCCGTCAGGGCCCCAAGGGTGTACACTGTCTAATGCTTGCTATGTCGAAACAAACCGTTGGGCGATCGTGAATGTTGCTTTCCAGAAAACACTTTGGAGGATTGGCGTATGTATCGTGTTCTGTTAGGAATCTTTCTCGCGGCTACTGGAATCTTTTCGATCCTTGCTGCCTTTTGCAACTGGGGTTTCTTTATGAATAGCCGCGGGTCTCGCTTCTTTGTGAAGATCATGGGTCGAACACGTGCCCGGATTTGCTACCTGATTCTTGGTCATGTTATCATGGTTCTGGGGATGATCATCTTTAATGCAGCAAGATAGTCCTAATTCACCGCCCAGAGGAGCAACAAAGTGAAGAGAGTTTTTGTCGTTCTGCTGCTTGAGCTCATCTGCACCGCTGCAACGGTTTTTGCCCAATCCAAAACCGCCAACGGATGGGAACAATCCTTCAAGGCGGGCACGATCGATAAGTCCACAGGCAAACCGATCCGGGGCACGGAGATTGTGCATCTGGCCGCGCACAAGGGCCGATTGTATGCCGGCAACGGCTATTGGATGGACACGCGCGGATACGGGAAAACTCCTTGGGCTCAGGTGCTCGTCCTGGATTCACGAAAGGGAACCTGGAAGGTTGACCTGGCCCTTGGGCCGAAGCATCTGCGTGTGTCGGCGCTGGAATCCGTGACATTCACGACGGACGGGGAGGGCAAGGCACTGGCGGCGCCGGTGAATCTACTGTTGGCGGCTTCCGATATTCAGGGCGGTCACCGTGAATCCAACATCTGGACTCGCGACGACGACAGAAACACCTGGGCCAAGACAACGCTGCAGGGCGATCCCAAATACCGGCGCTCGACGCGTGCCCTGATCGTCCATCGCGATCGGCGAACCGGAGTTGACCGCATCTGTGTCGCCGCCGGCGCTTTAGGCATCTACAGCGGAGTCTTCGACGCGAAGCAGCCCGGCAAGATCCGGTGGGACAAGAAAGCGGAACTCGGGCCGGTGACCATCCGCCCGATGTCGTTTGTCGAAGCCAACGGCAATCTCTATGCCTCGGCCGGTGTCTCGGTCTATCGTCGAACGGACGGGCCGTCTCCAGTCTGGAAAAAGGTCTACTCTGACAAGACCCGCGAGCACTGGGATCTTGGTGGAATCCGCGGCCTGACTGCCGTGCCGTCACCGAAGGGTCCCGGCGAGTCGATTCTGTTTTCGCATACGGACCGCATCATCCGCATCGATCCCAAAGATGATCACAAGGCGACCGTCGAATTGAAGATCAGGCAACTGCTGCAGAAAAGCTGGGCCACTACCTTCAGGGGCAGCATCATCGCCGCCTACAGTGACATGATGCCGCTCAAAGATCCCGCAACGGGACGCACGGTGCACATCATGGGCGTGCAGGGCCGGATCGAACGCGGGGGAAAGGACAAGAAGTACCGGCCGGATACGTTTTTCGGCTGGTATGCCGGCGGTTCGTATCTCATTCGGGAATCCGATCAAAGCTATCGGCTAAAGGAAGTCAACGGCCGCTGGAAGGGCGGTAAACCCAAGCTGGTGGCTCCACGAACCTTCGTGATCTCGCCTTTCCCAAATGACGCCGGGTGGGTCTATTTCGGCGGCTTCGACGCGAACTTTTTTCCAGCGCTCGACACAGCCTGGATCTTCCGCGCTCCAGTCAAGACCGTTCTAAGTTGTGACCCGTGAGGGACACTCCGGGACGAGATCGTCAAGCCGACGCTCGAGTAACATTCACAGCGTCGGCACGATTTTCGGGTTGACTCCGACTCCGTGCTGCTTAAAACAGTTCAACAGCGGGCACGTGCCAGGTGCGGGCCTTGGCCCACATGCTGTGTCCAGACCGAGGAAGAGAGCATGTTTCGATCAACACAACCCAGCTGGATGAGGTCCTACCTATGAAGAAATCACGCGTCGTAATCCTGTTTCTCGTCTGCGGAATAGCTCTTTGTGGCTCACTGCAGTGCAATGACAAGCCGTCCGGCAAGCCGTCTGGCAAGCCGTCCGGCAAGCCGTCCGGCAAGCCGTCTGGCAAGCCGTCCGGCAAGCCGTCCAGCAAGCCGTCCAGCAAGCCGTCCAGCAAGCCGTCCGGCAAGCCGTCCAGCAAGCCGTCCAGCAAGCCGTCCAGCAAGCCGTCCAGCAAGACGGGTAAGACAGTTAAGACAGTCGCGTATTCCTCCGTAGGCGATTCGAACTCGTGGTTCATAGCGTTTTCCGCGGAGTTGGAAAAGGAGGCCAAGAAGAGAGGCTGCAACTTCTCCGTCACCCACGCCCAGTCGGATGCCGCCAAACAGATTGACGACGTGGAAGATATTATTGCACAGAAGCCGGATTACCTGATCCTCGGGCCGAAAGATGTGAAGGCGTCGGCTCCGGCCCTGGCGATTGCCAAGGAGGCCGGCATCCCGGTGATCGTCGTCAATCGAGACATCGTCGGCAAGCCGGGTGTGGACTATGTCACCAAGATCTATTCCGATTTCGAGTGGATTGGCCAGGAGATGGCCAAAGCCGTTCACGACGCGTTCGGCCCCCAGAAGAAGCTGATCCGGATCGTCGAGCTGCACGGCACCGCCGGCGGCGGCAATACCATCGGAATGACCAAGGGTCTTAATAAGGGGGTTGCCAAATACGGCAACATGAAGGTGGTTCGCTCGCAGCCCGGCAATTTCGATCGAACCGTTGCCATGAAGGCCATGGAGAGCATCCTGGCGTCCAAAGTCGAGTTCGACGCCGTTGTCTGCCATTTTGATACTGAAGCGATGGGCGCCATTGGGGCACTGCGGAGGGCCAATAGAAAGATGGGCAGTGACCCGACCAAGGGCGAGATCATTATCGTGGGCAATGGCGGGACCAAAGCGGGGCTCAAGGCCGTCAAGGCCGGGTACTATCACAAGATCATTTCGGTCACCCCGTATTATGCGGACCAGGTATTCGACGCGATCGAGAAGCATTCCAAAGGCGAGAAAGTTGCGCCCTATATCCGCGTGGAAGACATAGTCATCGACAAGAGCAATGTGGACGAGCACATGTCCCGGGGATTCTAGCCTGGATGTTATGGTAGAAGACTCGCTACTGCAAATGACGGGGATCTGCAAAGCCTTCCCCGGAGTGAAGGCCTTGCAGGATGTGGACTTTTCCGTCAAACGCGGCGAGGCACATGCCCTGATGGGTGAAAACGGGGCGGGCAAATCGACCCTGATCAAGGTCCTGACGGGTGTCTACCACAAAGATGCCGGATCAATTGTCTTCGACGGCAAACCACTGGCGCCCGCCGATGCATCGCAGTCCCAGCACGCCGGGATCAGCACCATCTACCAGGAGCTCAATCTGGTGCCCTACCTGAGCGTCGCCGAGAACATCTTCATCGGCAGAGAGCCGAGGAAGTGGGGGTTCATTGACTGGAAAGCCGTCAAGAACCGCTCGAGAGCGATCCTGAGCGACATGGGTGTCCAAGGCGTGGCTGTAACCGAGCCGCTCCACAAGCAGAGCGTCGCCATTCAGCAGATGGTTGCCATCGCGAGGGCACTGTCCTTGAATGCCAAACTCCTTGTCATGGATGAACCGACCTCGTCACTGAGTGAGGCCGAGGTGCGGATCCTGTTCGACGTCATCCGTCGAGTAAAGGCCCAGGGCACCTCGGTCATATTCATCAGCCACAAGATGGATGAGGTGCTCGAGATATGCGACAGGGGAACGATCCTGAGAGACGGGTGCCTGGTCGGCTCCTATCCGATGGGGGACCTGACCAAACTGAAGATGGTCTCGCTGATGATCGGTCGCGATGCGACATCGGTACTGTACAAGAAGAAGGCTGTTTCGGCGGCCCTGGATGACCGCGAGTTGGTGCTGAAGGCGGAAGGACTGTCCAGGGGCCACAAGACCAAAGAGATCGATATTGACATACGGACGGGCGAGATCCTTGGAGTCGCGGGGCTCCTGGGGTCGGGCCGGACGGAACTTGCGAAGATACTGTTTGGCGATGACACCCAAGACCAGGGCGAGATCGAGATCGCCAACTGCCCGGTGCGTCTGAGAAGTCCGCGAGATGCAGTAAGCCTGGGGGTGGGCTTCTGCTCCGAAGACCGAATAGCCGAGGGCGTCTTCCCGCACATGTCGGTTATGGAGAACATCACCATCGGACTCCTGGGCGAACTGGCCGGGGGCGGCGTCCTTTCACGCAAGGCACAAACGTCAATTGCCCAAACGTACATCGACAAACTTAAGATCAAGGTCTCCGGAGTCGACCAACGGATGAGTGAACTCAGCGGCGGAAACCAACAGAAGGTCCTGCTGGCCCGCTGGCTCTGCAAGAAACCGATCCTGATGATCCTCGACGAGCCGATGAGGGGGATCGATGTCGGGGCAAAATCGGAAATCGAAGACATCATCGCCGAACTGGCGGGAAACGGGGTGGCCGTCCTGATGATATCGTCGGAGATGGAAGAACTGATTCGGTCGTGCGACACGATCGCCGTACTGTCGGAGGGAAGGAAGGTAGGGCAGTTGGCTGCCAGGGAGATCTCCGAAGAGCGCATCATGCAGATGATCGCTCACGGAAGTGACCCGCCGCAAGAGGCGAGCCATGCCTGATAGCGCCGGCACATCCGGTTCTTCGGCTGCGCGCGATCTGTGGAAATCCATCGCCTGGAGCCGGATCCTCAAGAACTACGGCACTTTGATATTCTTCCTGCTGCTGATCGTCATCAGTGCGTTCTTCACTCCCAACTTCCTTTCTATGGAAGTCCTGACCAGTACTCTGACCCAGGCGTTTCCTGTAATGCTCGTGGCCCTTGGGATGACGCTGGTGATGTCTTCGGGCGGGATCGACATCTCGGTCGGTGCGATCATGGCCATTTCCGCAGCGGTCTCGGTAAGGCTGTACATTGCGGAGGCCGGATTGGTGACGTCTGTCGGGGCGGGAATACTCGCCGGAGGGCTCTGCGGCCTGTTCAACGGAACTCTGATCTCGAAGTTCAAGATCCAGCCAATCATTGTGACCCTGGTGGTCATGATCGCAGGCCGCGGCCTTGCCCAAACCATCCTGGGCGAGCCCTCGGTCGACTATTCATTCTCTTCCTTTGAGGCCATTGGCCTTTACACAATAGCGGGCATTCGCATTCAGGTAGTCATCCTGGCAGTTGTCGTAGCGCTGATGCTTTTTGTGGTGAAGAAGACCGTCTTTGCAAAGCACGTCGAGGCGATCGGAGACAATCCCAAAGCGGCGCGACTGGTTGGAATCAACATCCTGCTGACCACGGCTTGCGTGTATGTAGTATGCAGTATTCTGTGCAGCATTGCCGGAATCATGGAAGCGGCACAAGCGGGCGGGATGAACGCCAACCGGCTGGGCAAGGGCATGGAGTTGGACGCGATTGCCGCGGTTGCTATAGGCGGCACCTCGTTCTCCGGAGGCAAGGCAAGGATTCCGGGAACGGTCATGGGGGCCATTATCGTCCCACTCGTGACCATCATCGCAAATATGAACGGCATACGGGTCGAGTATGCGATGATCTTCAAAGCCGTAATGGTGATCGCCGTGCTGTGGGTGCGGTCGGAGCGATAGGACACAGGCGTTGAAATGAAGACGGACATTGCGGCAAGCAAGACAGGCGTAACGGGCATAGTGAAGTCACAAGGCCCCCTGGTGACGCTTGTGGCGATATGTGCCATCGCGGCCTGCATTTTCCCCGCCTTTCGCACGCCAGTCAATCTTACCAACATCCTTCGCCAGGTCAGCATGTACGGGCTGCTCGCGATTGGGATGTTTTTTGTGATATTGTCGGGCGGGATCGACCTTTCCGTGGGCTCGATTGTGGCAGTGGCGTCGATCCTGGCGGTACAACTGATCGGACGGTTCGGGCCGGCGGCGATACTGATCCCGATACTCGCGGGCATCGCCATTGGCGCCTGCAACGGCGCGCTGATTACGTGGGTCAAACTCCCGCCGTTCATCGCTACTCTTGCGATGATGCTTGGCGTCAGGGGCCTGGCTTTCGTCATGGCCGGCCAGCGTACGACGGCTGGAGCTGCGGCTCGAGTGGAGAACATTCCCGAGTGGTTCTCGGTGATAGCCCGGGGGGATGTTCTTGGGATGCCATATCCTGCGATCATCCTCTTTGGGGCATTTGCTGCTGCGATTGTGGTCTCGAAGTATACGAGCTTTGGCCGAAGTGTGTACGCCATTGGAGGCAGCGAAGAGGCGGCGAGAATGATGGGCTTGAACGTAAACAGGTCCAAGATGCTCGTCTACATGATCTGTGGCGGATGTGCGGGGACAGCCGGCCTGTTGCTGGCGTTCAAGGTCAAGGCAATTGATGTGAACGCCGCACTCGGGTGGGAACTGATCGCCATCGCCGCCGTCGTGGTCGGCGGAACGCAGCTAACCGGCGGCATCGGAAGAATCGGCCATACAATGTACGGGGTATTGATTATCAGGATCATTCCGAATCTCATCAACCACCTCCGAATGGTCCTTCCGAATCTCATCAACTACGTCCGAGACAGGTTTGGAATCAGTCTTCGAATCAGTCTCCATCCCTGGTACGACGAAATGGTCACTGGAATGTTGTTACTTGCGGTGGTATTACTGCAGTCGCGAATGAAAGGACGTGATTCATAGCGACTCGACGATGAGCACCTTCACATGATGGCAAGATAAAGGATGCATGCAGATGAAAGACTTCGTTTTCCACAACCCGACGAAGATCATTTTTGGCGAGGGAACCATCTCGCAGCTCGGTCCGGAAGCCAAGGCCTACGGCAAGAAGGCCCTGCTGGTGTACGGCATGGGCAGCGTGAAGACCAACGGTATCTACGAGCAGGCCGTGGGGTCGCTGCGGGAGGCGGGGCTGGAAATCGTCGAGTTTCCAGGGGTGCGATCCAACCCCCTGCTTTCGTATGCGAGGGAGGGCGTGGCACTGGCCAAGGCCGAAAAGGTCGACGTAGTCGTGGCAGTGGGGGGCGGAAGTGTTATCGACACGTCGAAGAGCATTGCCGCCGGGGCGGTGACCGACACCGACATCCTGGAGTTCTTCGTTTTCACATCGACGGTGGAAACGGCCCTGCCGCTGTTGACCGTTGTGACGATTCCCGCGGCGGGATCCGAAATGAACGGCGGCATGGTGCTGACCGATGACCAGACCCTGAACAAGCTGGGAACCTGCAACTACGCGCCGCTCTACCCCAAGGTGTCCATCCTGGATCCCACGGTGACGTACACAGTACCGCCTTCTTACACCGCCTTTTCCGGAGCGGATGCAATGTCGCATCTCCTGGAGGGGTACTTCACACAAACCGACGAGTGGTCGCCCATCCAGGACCGATATGTCGAGGGGCTCTGCAAGTCCATCATGGAAGCGACCGAGAAGGCACTTGCCGACCCGAACGACTACCAGGGACGGGCCACGTTGATGTGGGCCGCCACGATGGCCTTCAACGACCTGTCGTCCACCGGTGTCGGGCCGTTTTGCTTTCCCAATCACATGCTGGAGCACCCCCTCAGCGCGATCTACGACGTTGCGCACGGTGCGGGGCTCTCGATCATGATGCCGGCCTGGATGACGTACGCCGCCGGGCAGGGCAATCCCAGAATCGCCTGCTTCGCCCGGAACGTGTTCGACGTCGAGGCAGCCGACGATGCCACGGCGGCGCAAGAGGGGATTGCGGCGTTCAAGCAGTGGCTCAAGAAGATAGGAAGCTACACGTCGTTCGCCGATGCCGGCATTCCTGCCTCCGGGATCGACAAGATTGCAGAGCGGACGGCTTTCCTGGCGGATCTCTGGGGACTGACGGACTACAACGTGGAGAATATCAGCGAGATTTACCGCGCATGCGGGCCTTTCAAGGAAGAGTAGCCCGGCCGAGGGGTTTACCCTGAGCTTGTCGAAGGGCGCCCTGCCGGCCACTGCCGCTGATACGAACGCCACAAGCAGAATGAGAACCCCCTCGCGCGGAGCTCAATCCTGAAGCCTGGCGACGCTGCCGACGATCACGTAGTCAACGGGCAGGATCTTACCGAGACGCTTTGGGTCTTTGATAATATCGAGCTCTCTGAGATCATGTTCCTCCATGACCTTCACTAGTTGGGCCCGTTCAACGACGATAATGTCTCTGGTCCTCGCTCGAAGCTCGGAGATCAGCATTGCCTGGGCTTCGCCACCAAGCCCAAGCGCGTTGGGGCCTTCGCGAAGTGCCAAGACCGCCACGCGCCGCCGATGGCGACCACCCGGCAGCCTGTTTGAGCCAGTCCGTCTCGATCTGCTCGCGCATCGACTCAGCGGCCGACTCGACCGCGAGCAGGCCCACGACCAGACAAGCAATTCGAACGTTGCGGTCCGACATCTTCCATGTGCCCTTCTCCATGATGCTAACCTGTTCTGCCTCACCTGTCACCTGTCACCTGTCACCTTTGGGCTGGACAGACAGGCGATTCGGTAGTAAATTCCAGACCAACAGAAATGTGGCAGTGGCCGAAGAGCCCGTAAGCAAAGGACATAACATCATGAAGATAGGAATCGACAGTTATTGCTTCCACCGGTATTTCGGCGAACTCTACGAGAACCAGCCGGAGCCGGACCAGGGCATTACCTGCGAAGAGTTTCTGAACCGGGCGATAGAACTCGGCGTGGCCGGCGTCTCGTGGGAAACCTGCTTCTTCGAGCGCCAAGACGCGGATTACTACAAGGGGCTCAAGGAGAAGATGGATAGCGCCGGGCTCGAATGCATCGTGGCCTGGGGGCATCCGGCCGGACTGGAAGGCGGGGAAAACGTCGCCGCCATCGCCGACATGGAGAAGCATCACGAGACCTGCCGCATCATGGACACCAACGTGCTGCGCATGGTGGGTTCTCACTTCGGCCTGAGAAACACGCCGCACCGGCCCCAGATGGACAGGCTGATGACCATTCTCAAGGACCCGGTCAAGCGGGCCGAGGACGCCGGGATCAAGCTGGCCATGGAGAACCATTACGATTTCAGATGCGCCGAGATGCTGGAGATGTTTGAGACGATCGACTCTCCCTCTTTCGGCATGACGTTCGATACGGGCAACGCGTTCCGGTACGGGGACGACCCGGTGGAGTGGGCCGGCAAGCTGGCGAAATACATCTACGCGGTACACTTAAAGGACGTCGCTCAGATGGAAGGCATCAGTGAGGATGAGTGGTATTACCACGCCTCCACGCCTGTGGGCAGCGGCGAGATCGACGTTCCCGGCCTGATCAAAACGCTGGACGGGAGCGGCTATGACGGGCTCTATGCAATCGAGTTCGATTACCTCGATCCGAAGTACGTTGACGAGCAGACCGCCCTGGTCCAGAGCGTCGAGTACCTTAAGTCCCTCGAGTTGTAAGGAGGTAGGTCAGATGAAAGAGATCAACGTTGCGCTGATCGGCTGCAAGTTCATGGGCAAGGCGCACAGCAACGCGTGGAAGAACGCGCCGCACTTTTTTGACATGAACCTCCAGCCCGTGATGAAAGTGGCGTGCGATACGAACGAGCAGGTGCTGGGCGAGTTCGCCGCCAGGTGGGGCTGGCAGGAGACCGAAACCGACTGGCGCAAGATCGTGGCCAGGGAGGACATAGACGTTGTTGATATCACGACCCCTCCCAACGTGCATTGCGAGATAGCCGTCGCCGCGGCCGAGGCGGGCAAGCACGTGTTCTGCGAAAAGCCCATTGCACGCAGCGCCGACGAGGCCGATCAGATGTACAAGGCCGCCGAGAAAAACGGCATCGTGAACTATCTGAACCACGAATACCGCAGGTGCCCGGCGATCGCGCTGGCCAAGCAACTGATCGACGAGGGCAGGATTGGGCGAATCTTCCACTGGCGGGGCACTTATCTGCAGTCGTGGCTTGCGGACCCGGATTTTCCGCTGACGTGGCACTCGAAGAAAGAAATAGCCGGTTCGGGACCCCAAAGCGGCATCAACTCCCACAGCGTGGACCTGGCCAGGTTCCTGGTCGGCGAGATCAAGAGCGTGGTCGCCATGCAGGCGAATTTCGTCACGGAGCGTACCCCGGCCGGCGATGCCGCAGGCACGTTCAATGCCGCCGGCGCCACCGAAGGTCCCAAGGAAAAGGTCACCGTGGAAGACGCCATTTCCATGATTGTCGAGTTCGAGAACGGAGCATTGGGCTCGTTCGAGGCCAGCAACTTCGCCCCCGGCCGGAAAAACTACAACTACTTCGAAATCTACGGGGCCAAAGGCAGCCTGATCTTCGACCTGGAAAGGATGAATGAGCTACAGTTCTTCTCGGCCGAGGACCCGGAGCACGCACAGGGATTCAGGAAGATCCTGGCGACCGAATCGTGCCACAAGTATATGGCCAACTGGTGGCCGCCCGGACACAGCATCGGATTCGAACACGAGTTCCATCATGGCGTCGTCGATTTCGTTGATGCTATCGACAAGGGCACTACCATTACGCCCAATTTCCATGACGGCCTGAAGTGTATGGAAGTGCTGGAAGCCGGCCTCGAAGCCGCACGCACCGGCACGAAGGTGGTGCTCGGCGAATAGGCCTCACCGAAGATCACAAGGAAGCGAACCGGGTGCCACAGAACGCCGATAATTTGAAGAAGGTGTCGGAAGTGGCGAGCCGTAGAAAAGGCGCGGTAATCGCAATTGTCGTGGGAAGTGTCATGCTGACGTGTCTGGGGGCTACGGCCTACTTCGTTCCGCGCTCCCTGCCTACCTCGGGGATTATCCTTTTCGGCGTTGTGGTGTCAATTTTCATCTTGGCCTTGGGGATATATGCGCGTTCTTCCCCGGGTGCAGGGCAACGTGCGCAGGACAGTACTATGATGGTCTTTGCAGCTGACCCGAACAGCAAGCCCCGTTCCCACGTTGTGTTGATCGGTCCGGGCGGGGTTGAACGCCGACCGGATGTTCGCGGGTTATGTCATGTTCCGGTTTCGTGGGCTGGGCAGAAAGTGTCGGTTCGTGACCCGAAGAATTGGCGACAAATCGCACTGGTCACACTGGAACCTCAAGACGACGGGATGGCAACACTGGTAATCCCCCGTGACAGAAGTAGGACCTAAACGTCAAGCCAATCTGGCGCATCGCGCCTGGCCGGAAACGCCGTGAAGTAACCGCAAGCTGGCGCCGTCTGGCCGGGGCCTGAGGATGGAATTCGACAGCATACCCAAACACTGACTCATGTCGAGAAATCAGTATCGTGCCCCGGAGTTTATGTTTCCAAAACCTGGGTAGCGTCCCCATGTTTAGGGCGCTTTCGGTGGGTAGTAGTGCGAGACACCAGTGAGCTGCCCAGATTTATTGAACTTCAGGCGCGAGCTGCCCTTGAGGTAGAGGGCATTGAGGCGCAAATCCGAAACGGTGAACTGCGGGCTCCTCTGGCTGGTGACGTATCTGACAGTGTAATCCTCGCGGTCGCCTGTGTGAAAGACACATTCGCAGGATATGAGGCTGCCATCGTCATCGATTCTCGCGACCAAGCGCAGACGTCCTTCCTTGTAGAGACCGTGGTCGGCGAAGCTATACCCATTCGGTCCGAAAGTCAGCTTTCCTGAGGGCAGATCCCCCTCATACAAGAATGTCGCGCTGACGAATCGGGTCCCGTCCTTCAGGTTGTCTATGACTTTCGCAAGGTTGCCGTCTTGATCGAAGCAGTGCTCTGCGAAATAGACCCCCGCTGAAGGTCTTGAGGAGAACTCTCCGACTCCCTGCGCCAGCAGCCCATGGTGGGGATGGTTGACTCCTTTGTAGTACTTCACGTGGTAGCCTTTCGTGCCGACATCTGGTACGACCTTGGCCGCGGCTGAGGCGCGCCGTGCCAGGACATCGAGGTCGTCGCCAAGAGCCTTCGGTAGATCCACAATCTCTCTCAGCACCTGGATCGCCGAAGCGCGCTTGTAGTCCTTGTTCTGGTAGCGGCGCACGGAAGCTTCCTGAGGGGAAACGCCCCACCTGAGAACCGGCGTTTCTGGAGCGGCCTTGGCGCGGTCGGCGATGCCTTTCTTTATTGCGCCCATCTTCTTGCCGGCGTCTTCTTCGGACATCTTGCCGGCCTTGACTGCCGCCTGAAGCTTCGCCCAGACTCCCCTCAGGTACGCATCGGCCTTGGTGCGGTCGGCCCTGCCGTGACTGCGGTTGTCTTTGTCCTTGGCTTCGGCTCTGGTCTTTCTGAGCGTATCCATCATGGCGGCGGCTTGTTTGACGGTCAGTTCTCCTTCTGCCACGCCTTGCCCAAGCCGCCTTTCAACTGCGTCGAAGTCTTGGGCAACCGCCCGGCCAAGTGGAAGCACGACCATCGCGCACAGCAGGACACATACCTGCAACCAACGTGAGCTCACTCGATTCGGGGCTTCTGAGAAGATCATTTGGAATCTCCTTTCCAGGAATCCGCCGCTATCAATTTCGCTTGGGAATTCGGGGGAAAGCATACTTATCTCGATCCAAAAAGGGACGAGCTACTTTTCTCCCCAGCCCCGCGATTCGAACATCATTATACCGCGCTGCCCCGCGCCTGTCCAAATTGCGGATTGGGGATATACAGCCGCAGAGGCGCAGACCTGTCCCTAGGGGAGAACGCAGAGAAAAGACTCTAGTTCTTTAATAGGCAGATGGTGGTCTTGACAATATCTTGAAACCTCTGCGGCCTCCGCGGCTCTGCGGCCAATAAGGCAGGCCTAACCACTAACCCCATCCATCGCCTGCATCTTCCGCAGCTCGATCTCCTCGTAACGCTTGCGGACCCGGCGGATCGCCCCGATCGGCAGGATCGTCATGAGTGTGCCCGTCAGGAGCGGCGGATAGTACACCGCATACGGCTGAGAGCGCACCAGGGCAACCACGGCCACCACCAGGCTCGCCAGGCCGGCTACGAACATCGCTTTGATCAGCCCCAGGACCAGCACCCGCGCCTTGCCGCAGCCGCAGAGGATGCCGATCAGCGCGCCCAGGCAGCCTAACAGCCCGCCGAGGATTCCACCGATGAACCCGCCCTGCCTGCCGGTCCACCACTGACCCGGCGCGGTGAGCGGGTCCTCGTTCTGTTCGTACTGCACCAGGCTTAGCGGACCGAGCCAGACCTTGCCCTTGCCCGGCAGCACCACGTTGACGACCAGCTTTTGCGGCCTTTCGGGGGATCCGATGAGGAACGGCAGGACGAATGGCCGCCAGTCGCTGGAGCCCTCGAGGCTCTGCATGGGGCCTGAGCCTGCAAGTGTCTTGGAGAAGTGCGGCCCGCCGCCCGGGAAATGATTCAACATCTCGAGGTATCCCTTGCCTTCGACGGCTTCATAGCGGACCTGACCGCGGATGGCGTAGCGGGGCTTGGTTATTTTGGGGTCCGCGACGACGAGCACGGTTATCGCGGTGGGGATGGCCTGGGGGTTCTCGACGAGGAGGCTGTCGAATTTGGTCTGGCCGCCGGGTGGGACGATGGTGCCGGAGATGAGGCTGCCGGCTTGCTGGAGCTTTGGCCAGTGGAAGTCGCGGAGCGGCTCTTCAGCGGCGGCGTGGGTAGCGAGCAGCATGATTGTGAGCAGCACGGCTGGAGGTTTCATTGTGATTTTTCCTTATTTCCCGGGCGGTCTGATTTCCCAGACTGCGTCGGCCGCGACAACGAAGCTCGTGAGTGGTAGGGTGAGGGTGTAGTCCTCGGCGCTGGTGTAGTCCTTGCGGAGATAATGTGCTTCATAGCGGAACAGGTACTGGGCGCTGCGTTTCATCACCTCGCCGGCTTTGATGTGGCGTGAGAAGTTGAGCTTGCCCTGCGGATTGATCCACAAAACGACGACCTCCTTGGGGGTGAGATTGCGCCACGTGACATTGCAGGCCTTGCCGTGCTCTGGCGAAGGAACTCGTTTGATGAACCTCATGATGGTCAGCTTGGGCATTTGGGCTTGGAGTTTGGTGATTGTGCCGCTCGAGATGCCGGAGTCCTCCGTCACCAGCAGCGTTTTCAGGCTGGACATCTTTCTGAACGTCATGAAAGTCTTGATGAAAGTCTTGTCGCCGCCCGTCCAGTCGCTGCCGATCAGAACATTGGCAAGGGTGTCCAAGGGAACGTCAGCCGTGAGACTGGGCCTGAAGTTCACGATGCCGCCAAGCTGAGTGATTTCCAGAGCCGCAAGCTTCTCCTCCTTGCCGATCCGGTCCGATTGCAGTGCCTGGCCGAGTTCGTAGGGAACCTGCATGTCGCTTTTCCCGACAAGCTCCATAATGTCTACCAAACGATACGCCGGCGGGGGGGCTGTCAATGTGCTGACGGTTTGCCAATGCAATGGTTTTCCGCCGGCCGGCTGCCTCAACTCAAGCGTAATCTTCTTGCCTTGATACTCATCGAGCGAGAAGACGATGGGTGTGGGCCGGCTCTGCCAGAGTTGTCTGATCGGAATCTTCCGCGACCGGACTTGCCGCCCACCGACGTGCAGGGTGACGGCATCTGGTCGGGGGTTCTCGCCGATCCCCAAGCCCAGGTGGACGACGAGCCACTTGTCTGTGGGGGCGATCGTCATTTCCCGCAAGAGTCTCAGCGGTTGCCCCTGGGCCCGGACCATCATCACGAAGCGCCCCGCGCCCGATCCTTCGGGCTTGTGCAGATGGCTTGTCCAGGTGTAAACGCCGCGCTTGTCGAGGGTGAGTGTCCATCCTTGCGAGGCGGCAATCAGCGGGCCAATTTGCTCGCGAACTTCGTCTTGAAGCTTGGCCGTATCGAGCCCGAGCTGTGGATCGAGCCAGTCGAGCTTGTCCCGGATGTTCAATGGATCGGCGCCGGGAGGGCGATCTTCATGGGCGGGATCCGCCTGGAGGATCAGATGCTTCGGGCCCTTGGAAGGCAGGCGAAGCTGGATCCAGCCGGTATCAGCGGTCTTTCTTGAGCCGATCAACAGCGGACTTTGGTACACCGGACTGGTCTTGACCGATCCGACGTAAACTCGCGCGCGGACGCACCCGCCCGCCAGGGCCAGATGATCCAGACCCACGCGGCTGCGAAACGATTTTGCGCATTGGGGCAGTGCAAAGCTCAGCTCGCTGTAAGCATGGACGGCAAAGCCCCAGCCGTGCCGCTGCCCGCCGCTGCGAAGCAATTGTCCGGCGGAATTGCGGTCCAGATACCAGGGCAGCAATGCTGGGCTGACCGCCGCGGTGGGATGCACGCGGGAAAGCGGAACCTGATCGGGTGCAAACGACAAGCGCGTGTGAATGGAACTGAAAGGCACCCACAGCGGGTGAAGGCTCCAGACCGGTTGCACCATGTGGTACCAGCTACCGGGATGGCCCTGTGGGGCGCGTGCTGCGGAGGCCCGATGCGATCTCACCGATTCCAGATGCTTCGAGTGCTGCTCCCATCGTTTGGTCTTTTGAGCTACTTCTTGTGTTGCCGGAGCCAACAGCCTGGCCAGATCCTGCTCGTGCTTCTTGAGCTTCTGCGTTTCGCTCTTGATAAACTGCTCAAGCTCCTTCTGCCTCTGCTTGCTTTGCGTCTCGTGCTTCAGCCGCTCGCTGGCCAATGATTTCTCCCGGCTCTTACGCGTCTGCGCCTGTCTCTGGCGGAAGGCTTTGAGCTCCTTGTCGCGCTTGTCAGCGGGCATGGCGGCCAGGCGCTGCTGCATGGCCTGCTCGGCCGCCCGCAACTGCTGCTCCAATTGCCGGCGTTGTGTTGTCAATCGGGCGGCATCGGCTTTCCGCTGGTTGTCGATACGCTGCCGCGTGTCCGCCACTGCCTTGTCGGATACCTGCTTGGCGGCTTTCTTCCGTGTCTCGCCTTCGGCCAACTGCCGCTGGTACTCCACGCGGGCCTGCTGGAGCTTTTTATAATCATCCTCCTTCGCGAGCTTTGCCCTGATGATTTGATCGTCCATCCGTTTGAGACGATCTATCGCCTGCTGCTTCTGGTGCGGTGTGGCGTAAGGGGCCGCGATGAACCGCAAGTCGCTGCCGGTGGCGATCATACCGCCGGCCGTTTCAAGACGTACCAGGCGGGATCGGCACGAGGGGCTGAGAACCGCAAGCTCCTGGTAATACGCCTGCCAGGGGTCGATCCGCGGCAGGTGGACTTCGGCGATGTTTGTCAGCTTCACCTCGCGCGTACCATTCTTCACCAGAAGCAGCACCGAGTCCTTCTTCCAGCGAAGGCGGAGAAAACC
>SDBT01004827.1_pt1 | contig 22802 bp, 13 predicted proteins | sample 2277101 | NCBI WGS metagenome assembly SDBT01 (sample SAMN10404973, study PRJNA504765) | marine sediment metagenome | isolation source: marine sediment core GS10_PC15, 103 cmbsf | place: Arctic Ocean: Southern Knipovich Ridge | collected 2010 | reverse complement strand
AGGGCAAAACGTGTTTTGATCGATTGAAAACCGCAGGAGTTATCGTTACTCAGGGACCCTGAGAATATGGGATTCACCGGATCCGATCTTCCCGGTTATTACCAGGTTTCCTTCGGACCTTATCAGGGAGGGTGGCTGGAAGCTGCGCACCGGTATCGAAAGTGGGCACTAAACCAGGTCTGGACAGCAAAGGGACCTATATCTCAAAGACCCGATTTTCCGGAAATAGCCACCAATGTAGGTTTTTGGGTGAGGGATACATGGATTTGGGATATATCAGGAATTGAAAAAAACACGGGAGATCCATTGTCCTGGAGCAGGGATGAAGGTGATCCACATGAAATGAACCTGCCGTTCCTGAATGCCATGAAAACCATGGGTGTACCGATTGCCTTTCAATGGTACGGATGGCATAACGTTTTGTTCGACAATAATTACCCTCATTTTCTTCCGCCCCTAAAAGGATTTAAGGAAAGGGTGACTGAACTGGTGGATGCAGGAGCGCTTATCGTACCCTATATTAATGGTTTAAGTGCCGACAGCAAAACCTGGGATTGGGACAAACTTGATCCTCATGCCATCAAAGACCAGGCCGGTGGACTGCATCAGCATTTTTACAGAGACGGAGCCGGGCGATTAACACCCATGTGCCCCAATCAGAATTATTGGCACTTTACCATAAACAATGTGGTCGACAGTATCATAAATGTATATGGCGCCAATGGAATCTACATGGATGAAATATCATGCAATTCGCATGAACTTTGTTTTAACCCTGATCACCGTCATCCGCAGGGAGGTGGACGTTACTGGGCCGACGGCTACCGGAACCTCTACCGCAAAACCCTTAATATCGCGCATCAAAGTGGAAAAGATGTTGTTATCACTTCCGAATCAGCCAATGAGATTTATTACGATCTTGTCACGGCAAATCTATTTACAGGAAGGCCAACGGAATATGAGATCCCGATGTTGCAGGTGGTTTACTCCGGATATACCCTGTTTTATGCAAGCAGGTGCGACTACAGAAAAAGCGACCGGCTGTTTAATTTTTGTGTCGGACAGGGTTTCATTGACGGTAAACAAATCGGGTGGATGGATTTCGACCTTTTCAGGCCTAAATACAGCAGGAAAGTTGAATATATGAAGAATTGTGCCAGATACAGGATGGTTACAAAGAAATACCTCACTTTGGGCCGGCTCTGGGAACCTATATATCCTGACAATGAGGTCCCCTATTTTGAAGAGGAGTTCAGAGGCGGCGGAGTTCATACAGGCAGGGCACCTTCCACCGAAGCAAGGCTCTGGCAGGCTGAAGACGGGAGTATCGCCCTTTTCATTGCTAATTATGTGGATGAAGAAGTTGCATTCTCTTATAAGCTTGATCCGGCTGAATACGGGCTCGATGCCGAGAATTTCCAGGTAACTGAGATTACTCCTGAAGGAAACCATATCACTGCTGTATCCGGAAAATCTATCTCCAGGACAGAAATACTAGAACCGAACAAGGTAAAAGTGATTGAATTTACCCCTGTAAAAAGGACTGCTTTGATAAACAGCAAATAAAGAGGTGAAAATGATGAGAATCAGAATTTCTACTGCAATACTTTTATTGTTACAGATACAGGTAACCATTGCTCAGGCACCGGTGGATATCTCCGAAAAGTTCACTTTGGAAAATGAACAGGTCAGTTTTGAATTTGAGCCGGTGAATATGGGGCTTGCTTCAATGCAAGACCTTTCAACCGGCCTGGAACACATTCAACCGGTAAACGGTAAACATCTGCTCTGGGAAGTAGCGTTTGCAAAAGGCCGGCAGATCTATACCATTACGAACAATTATAAACCCTGTTCGTATGCATCCATCGAGAACCTGCCAGATGGCACCACCAGGGCGGTAATGGAATGGAACAGGTTGCGTTGGTGGGAAGAAGATGATGCGGTTTCGGTAACGGTAATGGTGGAACTACCAAAGAATGATGGTATCGCCAAATGGAGAATTTTTGTTGAAAACAACAGCGATTACTGGGGCTTATGGTCAGTTCTTTTTCCAATTGTCAACGGCTTTCCGGAATCAGGCAAATATGACATTGCCCGTCCGTCGTTTGCCCGGGGTGGGAAATTAATAACCGCCTGCGACCAAAAGCAAAGCGGACGCTATCCAGGTAGTGTATGGCCCATGCAGATGGTCTCCTTTGATAACGGAGGAAATAGTGTTTACCTGGCAGGAATGGATGGCGAGGCCCGGGCAAAAGAGTTTGTGGTAGAACCAATAAAAGATCTGGAAAGTCAGAGGTATCCAATATTATTTGACGGAAGAAGGCATCGCAAATTTGATCCGGAACCCGGTGAAAGGGTATACATGGAGCATTACCCGGACGACATGGGGGTGCAGGGTTCCGATTACCCGGATCACTACCCGGTTGCTTTTGGAGTGCACCGGGGAGGATGGACGGAAGCTGCCAGGATATACAGGTCCTGGGCCCTTCAACAGAGATGGACACAGCAGGGACCCCTTTCCAACCGGACCGATGTGCCGGAAAGTATTATAAATACAGGGATATGGATACGCGATAACTGGGTCTGGAACGATGTGGAGGGGACACCTGAAGAGATGAATAAACCGCTGCTGGAGGCCACTGAAAAACTGGATGTGCCGGTTGGATTGCATTGGTACAGGTGGCATACCCCACCCTTTGATAACCTCTATCCGTACTATTTACCGGCAAAGGACGGATTTAAGGAAAGAGTTAACGAACTGAAAAGGAACAATATACTTGTCATGCCCTATATCAACGGATCCAGCGTGGATATGAATATTGCAGACTTTGCCAGGCTTGAGCCACATGCAGTAAAAGATGAAGCAGGAGGTCTGCGGCTCCATTACTATTCCAATAATTCGGGCCGGCTGCTTTCTATGTGCGGGAACCAGGCTCCATGGCAGGATGAAATCGAAACGCTGGTGGACGATATACGAAAGCAATACGGTGTAACAGGGATCTATGTTGACCAGGTATCGGGACTTTTCCATGAATTGTGCTTTGATAAATCTCATTTGCACACCCTCGGAGGCGGAAGCTACTGGGCCAGGGGTAACCGCGACCTGCTGGGGAAAGTAAAAAGCGTGGCTCTGAGGAATAACGGCAGGATGGTGGTGACATCTGAAGGCGCCACTGAAGTGTTCTTCGACAAGCTAGATGCCAACCTTTTCTGGTCTCAACCTTCTGAAAGAGAGATACCCCTGATGCAGATGATTTATTCCGGATATACCATTTTCTTTGGCAGCACATGCGACTATACCAAAAGTGACAACTATTTCAGGTATGCACAGGGCCAGGCTTTCATTGACGGGCGGCAGAACGGATGGATGGACCTGGGGCTGTTCAAGCCTGAGTATAAGGAAAAGGTTGACTATTTAAAACAATGCGGCAAGTACCGGATGAATACTCTTAAGTACCTGGTATACGGGCAGCTTTTGGATCTTGTGATTCCAGTAGAAGAGATAGATACCTTTAAGGACAACGGCTTTGGATGGGGAATGTACGAGAAGCAGCGTTCGGCAGAGGTACCTTGTGCTGAAGCACGGCTATGGAAATCTGAAGAGGGTAGCCTTGCGATTTTCTTCGCCAATTATGTGGATAGGGAAATTAATTTTCCATACAAGATCGATCCGGGTGATTATGGCCTCCCGCAGGGCATATGGAAAATAAATGAGATTGGCCGGAAATCTACAAAGAACATGGGAGAATTCACGGGTAGTCTTGAGCGGACTGAAACCCTTGGGCCGGGTATGATCAAAGTAATTGAGCTGGTAAAACATTAAAAATGAAGACAAAGATCAATATTTCAGTTTTTTTAAGTTTTATCGGTGTGATCGCCTTTTCACAGGATGACTTTATTTCCTATGAACAGGCAAAGCAACACACCATAGTCAGAAATAGCCCGGCCCCTGATTTTTTTGAGGGAGCATTGATCGGGAACGGAGGTATGGGGGTAGTTGTCTGTACCCGGCCCGATGCGGTGATACTCCGTTTCGGTCATAATGATGTGTGGGATATTCGAATAGCGGAAGATAACAGGTCAGAGATCGGTAATTTTCAGGAAGTTTTTGAAAAAGTGGAAGCCATTGATCCCGGTCTGAAGCGTCTGGAAGATGATCCCTGGTATGCCGGATACAAAAGAATGGCCAGGGAAAATTACGGAAAACCATATCCCCGGCCATTTCCCTGTGGCAGTGTGGTTCTGGGATTTGACAGGAGGGAAGTTGAATTGATCGGGCATACTCTGGATATATCGTGCGGAATGGTAAGCATAAAACTTCTTCTGAACAATAGGGATTCTGCTTATCTGAAGGTCTTTGCCGACATGGAAAAAGACAGGGTGTGGATGGAATTATCGGATGACAGAGGAATGCCTTTGCCCAATTGCTTTAACAGAATTAATGTTATACCGGATGTAACCACGCCGGAAGAATTTCCTGCATTTACATTACAGAATATCAGGGGGGGAATATCATTTAAGCAAATCATGCCTTATGAGGAACCTCTGGAGTACGACAAAGAGAAAGGCCATGAAAAGGACCGAGCATTCAGCCTGAGTGTCATAACGGCTGATGCCATCGAAAAAAGAGACCGGATTGACTGGAATGGAAATGTGGTAAAACTGGCCATCATGGAATATGCACTGGACCAGGATAAACCGTTCTGGTTGTGTGCTGAGGTGAGAAATAACCTTGCCAGTGAGATAAATGACGATTTCTCTGAATTTGAATCCCTGGAGGAAGAGGACTTTGACAATGCCCGGATTTCCAGTGATGAGATCTGGAGTGATTTCTGGTCTAAATCAGGTATTAATCTAGAAGATAAGGAGTTGGAGTCAATATGGTACAAAAATCTCTATTTCTTCAATTGTGCTGCAAAATCTGGTGTCAATTGTCCCGGGTTATTCGCTAACTGGAGTTTCAATAACATTGGAACGGCATGGCATGGAGACTACCATATGAACTACAATACACAGCAGCCATTCTGGGCAACTTTTTCCTCGAACCACCTCGAACTTAATGAACCTTACGTTGAGTTAATAGAGTTCATTTCCGAAGTATCGAGAAGATGGGCAGCAGACTACTACAGAATGCGGGGAGCCTTTTACCCTCATTCCGCCTATCCTGTGGATATGACAATGAATCCATACCCGGTTCCAACATGGGGTTGGGAGATCTTTGAAACGCCCTGGTCGGTTCAGGGGGTATGGTGGCATTATTTGTATGCTCCTGATAAAAAATTCCTTAAGGAACGTGCTTTCCCGTTGATAAAGGATGCCACCGAATTTATCATTGATTATATGACCCGTTCGGGGGCCCACGGACCTCAGTGGGGTGACGACAAGTATCATGTTTTTCCAACTGTCCCGCCGGAATTATATGGTCTTCGTCCCGGATTTAAGTTTAACAGCGATTGCCTGGTTGACCTTACTTTAATCAAATTCTTATTCAATGCCTATCTGAAATCCGTCGATATTCTGGGCGTAGAAGACCAGGAGGAAAAGAATATGGATGATGTAAGAAAAATACTGAATAACTACCCCGCTTATCCCACAGCCGTTTCTGACAAATATGGAGAAGTATTTGTTTCGGTAACGGGAGAATCCACTGAGACCGTTTATAATGTCCCTAATAACCTGATGACCGTATTTCCGGGGGAGGACCACGGATTACATTCCGATAAGAATACAAGGCAGATGCTCGCAAACTCAAAACGAAACAGCCAGGTCGAAGGGGGGAATGAATTGGTTTTCCAGCATCTTCAGGCGGCGAGAATAGGGATGCTCGACCTTGACTATTTTAAAAGGGCTGTCCGCTACTGCACCCTTCCCAATGGGACAAGTGCGGATTACACGCTGCAGATAAACGGGAGATATGGTGATCATACGCATCCCCAGTATATGGGAAAGATGGGAATCTGGTTTGAGAACTTTGGCTTGCCTGCCGTCATCAATGAGTGCATGATGCAGAGCTACAATGGGATCATAAGAATGTTCCCGAACTGGCCGGATGATAAGGATGCAGCATTTCAAACCCTGAGAGCCGGCGGAGGATTCCTGGTCAGCGGCTCAATTCATGATGGCGTGATCGGGGAAATATTCATTATATGCGAAAATGACAGTGAACTGCAGATCTATAATCCGTGGGGGGCAGATGCCGGAGTGATGGTGGTATCAGATGGTGCAGAGGGGGTCCTGGAGGGTCATGTTGTCAGGATGAGTGTGAAGAAAGGGCAACATATCTTAATAAGCAAAAATCAATTTTGATTGTAGGTATAAAAAGAAATTTGAAGATGAAACTTAAACTCACCATCATCTCAATTTTATTTAGTGTAATTCTGTTTGCTTCTCTTGCTTCGGCACAGGAACTCCCCAACATTATCATCATTTATACAGACGATCTGGGATACGGGGATCTGTCCTGCTATAATGACAGCTCAGCCTATTATACTCCAAATCTGGACAGGATGGCCGAAGAAGGGGTTATGTTCATGGATGCTCACAGTCCGTCAACAATCTGTTCTCCTTCACGTTACGGGCTTTACTCCGGCCAACAGATATATCGGTCTTCGGGAGGAGGTGGAGGAGCGTTTGAGGGGCCCGGGGGACCGAGCTATTTAAAACCTGGGACACTCACTATTGCAGAGATGTTGCGAACAAGAGGATACAGGACAGGAGTCTTCGGGAAATGGCATGTGGGACTTACCTGGTTTGATAAAAACAATGTGAGACTGGGCGGTGGATTTAAAAACTCACTCCTCATAGATTATGAAAATAGTACCCCCCTGATTGATGGTCCCAATGAAAGAGGTTTTGATGAATCTTTCATCACACCCAACTGCCCTACCACCGATCCTCTGTATATCTATATCGAGAATGGTATGGTTCCCATTCCTGCAAGTAGAAGGCATATTAGAGCCAGATTACCCAACCCGGGAGGCAAATGGCGCTGGGATAATGATGAAGGTTGGATGGCGCCAGGCTATAATTTTCTGGAAGCAGATTTGATCTTTTATGAAAAGACCCGTGAGTTTATAGCAGAGCATCGCAAGAACACGCCGGACAAACCATTCTTTGCTGTCCTGTCAACTCAGATTGCACATGCACCTGTGCTTCCGGCTCCTGAATTTAATGGCGCGACCAATGGCGGCCCCCGGGGTGATTTTGTCTGGGAACTGGATGTCATTGTAGGACGTGTTATGGAATTAATGGATGAGCTGGGGATAGAGCGAGTGAAGGAATTGAGTAATCTATTACATCAGAAGGATTTATGAACATGAAACATATATTCGCATCCCTCATTACCTTAATGATGACCACACTGGCTTCACAACATGCGGCCATGGCTCAGACACCTGTTATGACATGGGACTTTGAAACCATAAGGAATAGGGTTGCCATTGAGGAATCTACCCATATTGCAGATACCATTGAAGGGTTTTTTGAAGAGGCACGTGGCGTGTCCGGAAAAGGATTGCGTCTCGATGGATTCACATCCCGGGTTGTCCGTAAAGCAAAAGATATTAAGAAACCAGGTGCTGAATTCACAATAGAAGCATGGGTTTCTCTGGGTGAATATCCATTGAACTGGTGTCCGGTAATAACTACTGAATCTGATGAAGTAAAGGGATACCGACTGATGATCGGCCCTTACGGGCAGGTTTCTTTTGAAACTGCTATCAGCGAACAATGGATATCCTGCACAAGTGCGAATGAGACAATACCGCTCAGGAAATGGATGCACATCACCGGTGCCTATACGGCTCAGAAAGAAATCGCGCTGTATGTAAATGGTGAACTTCTATCCACTATGGCGATTGAAGGCTCGTTAACCTACCCTGCAAAAACCGGTTGTATCCTTGGGATGGTGGCAGAGCCCCGAAGGCCAAGCAATACAATCAGGACATGGGGAACAATTGCAACATACTACGGATTGGATGGGATTATTGATGAAATTAATGTATTTGACAGGGCATTAACTGCCGACCAGGTCAAAAGAAATTTTTTAAAGCATAAAGAAAAATCTCCTGATATCCAGGCGCGAAGGCTGCCTGCTATTGAAAAGAATCCGGGTCATTTTGGTGCTTATTATACCAAACTGAAATACTACCCCGGATGGGATAATCTCTGGCCTGTTGACCAGGACCCTGATATCGTAGTTTGTTTTGATAATAATCCTGCGAAGTTTATTTTTTGGAGAGGAATAAGATACGGGCCTGCCTGGGTTTCTGAAAACGATAATTGGATGACCGATCAAAGCCTTGAAACCTGGGGAATTGGGGCAAATGATATCGAGGGATGTTTCGAACATATGCAGGATCGACATTGCCGTTTCTCGCATGTAAGGATCATTGAAAACAATGAAGCCAGAGCAGTGGTCCACTGGCGCTATGCTCTGGTTAGTTCACATGATCATACCTGGATGCCCGATCCTAAGACCGGTTGGGAGTGTTGGGTGGATGAATACTATTATATATATCCTGATGGAGCTGCCATCAGAAAAGTCTCGTGGAATAAGGGGACTACAGGGAGGGCAATCCAGTATCAGGAAACATTGCCTCTCACACAGCCTGGTCAGCGAATCGAAGATGTTATCGAAAACAAATATGTAAATGTTGCAGACTATGAATACAATACGACATCTGTTACTATGGAACCACAGAGGCGGCCTGCAGACTGGACCGGGAATTATACCATTCAACAATTTAATTTCAAATCAGACCTTAAACCTTTTATTTGTTTCGAACCGGAAAACCATATGTGGGTCCGATGGATAGGAGGTGGGTATAACCATTTTCCTGTAAACCAGGCTCGTAGCGACGGACGATGGGCTAAAACTTCTGACCGTCCAACTCATTTCAGTAGTTCGCCATGCTCGGATCCGCCTATTCATGAGGACGGAAACCGTCTTTACTGGATCGGTCTGTATGGCATGAATAGTATGAGTATGAAGGAACTGGTAGACTTTGGCCGTTCGTGGGCCTACGCCCCCGAGCTCTCTCTTATAGGTAATGGTTGTACTTCTAAAGGTTACAATAGAGCACAGAGATGTTACCAGCTGGAGAACAACAATCCTGGAGCCGGCCCAATTGAATTAATACTCAATGGAAGCAAGGATTCACCGGTTATAAATCCGGCAATAATTGTGAAAAACTGGAATTCAAATGGGGCAAAGATCCTTGTGAACGGGAAAGAAAATCTGAACAGCAAAGTTGGAATCAACCGTCAACTCGATGGAGACAACCTGGTTATATACATCTCTTTAAGAGAAGAGGGGCCGGTTAAAATTAACATTGAACCCTAAATAACTCAAGAATGGAAAATGGAAACATGATTAACATGAAAAAGACAGCTATCACTTTCGTTCTTTTTATGCTGATAGTTCCACTTGCTTCGGCGCAAAAAACATCTGGCGAAGGTACGCACCGGAAAGGAAATGTTGGGGGGTATATGATTACGCAGAGAGAAAAAGTTGATGAATCATACAATGCAGGTTACTCGATGTATGCAGCGGCCTGGCCTTTAGTGAGGGAGTATCCGGGGAGGAGTTTCCAATCAGGCTTGTTTGGTACGTGGATGCATCCACAGTATGACGGGCCTTTGCCCGTAGAAAAATTGTATACGGATATTGAAGGAGGACTTGGATGGTGGCGCGATACCGAGTATGCAACAGAAACGCCGAAATTTATTATGGGTGGAGTACAGCTGAACTTTGTCGGATGGGCCAACGGGCCTGGTGCTGGTCAGGGAAGGGACTGGAGCAATCCTAAAGGAAAATATGGTGTTGCCCAGCTGAGTCCCTGGCTGTTGTGGCCTCCCGACGGACTGAACCTGAAGCAGGGTACCTGCGGTGAATTGTTTGGAAGCGGGTACCTGCCTTTGCCACTCACTGAACCGAAATCTACAACGGCTGGCAAGGACGTTTCCACCGGGAATCAGTGCTGGACCTTGTTTCTTAACACTAGAAATTTCAAAGGACCGGTAGCATTCTTTACCCCTTATTTTTGGACCCGTGCATCGGTTGAGGACCCACGACTGAGCGGGCTGTTTTTAGATCAACGCCCCTCACAGGCCAACAAACCATTTCAGATGGAAACACAGCATATCCATTCCGTTGAAGCCACTGACTCTGAAGGTCACATATACGCCCGTATGGCACCCACACAGTACCCTGCAGGACCTGATGGTAATTCGGATTTATTGCACCGCCTGATGGTCTATAGCAAGAAGGCGCTCTGGGACGATGTGGAAGCCTGGTTTGAGGGAGGCGATCCGGCTGACGGTACCATTGATCTCGAAGGGGCTTGCATGCAAAAGTTTGATAAAGGGGTCAGGTCAAACTGGAGGTTTTATGGAGATCATATACCAAAGGAGAAACGTGCCTTAATGAATATTACCTCTTATCTGGATGCAAATGTAACTGATTCGGCCACCTTAAGGGTTCGCTGGGATGGTGAGTTTATAACAAGGAGTGAATCAAACGGCTGTTCTGTGGTAACACTTCCTGAATATTATAAACTGGTAAAAACCGGTGATGACGACGTTGGTGAATGGATTGCTTTGGCTCCCGAAGATGTGCCGGCTGAAACCGGACTGCACGAGGTCGACTTTAGCAGTCCTGACAAAAGAAACACGCTGGCTTACATTACCCCTGAGGATGAAGAGAGTTGCTGGAAAATCCCCGGCCCTGTAGCAGGACCTTTCAAGGCAAAACTGGGAGACGGTAGCACAGTGACCTATTATTGGTATCGATTTGCCGACCAGCCTGCATTGCTCAATGCGGATTTGAGTAAAGAGGAGCGTGAAGAGATGCAGAAACGGGTGGAAAAACTTCACCGGCACTGGACAAAGGAACGCGAATACCTTCCTCCGCCTATGATAGGGGAATTGGCGGATATTGACCCTGCCCTCATCGTAAAACCTCCGGCAGGTCTTGAAGCAGGTTATGTACCCATCGTTACACGTCAGGGATTAGAGGAGTAGTCACGATTTTAACGAACTAACAGACAATGGTTCTGTAAGAATAATCGTTACCCACATCATGAAGAATACAATATACATATTGGTGCTGATTACGCTGATCTGTTCCCAGAGCCGGGCCCAAAAACCCAATGTCATCTATATCCTTACCGACCAGTGGCGCTCAACCGCTGTCGGATATGACGGCAATACAATAGTGAAAACACCAAATCTTGATGCATTTTCGGAAGAAGCTGTGATCTTCAGGAATGCAGTTTCGGTTTGTCCCCTGTGCACCCCTTACAGGGCAGCACTTATGACAGGCCGGTTCCCCACAACGACCGGTATGTTCATGAATGACCTCTATCTTCCCGAGAAAGAATTGTGCATGGCCGAAATATTTAAGTCCAATGGTTACAAAACTGCCTATTACGGCAAATGGCACCTGGACGGACATGGCAGATACAACAATGTTCAACCCTACAGAAGACAGGGATTTGATTACTGGAAGGCGCTGGAATGTTCGCATGTTTACAACAAAATGCCCTATTACGAGAATGAAGATTTCGAGATGAAATACTGGGATACATATTCTCCCTTTGCAATCGTTGAAGATGCAGGGAAATACCTTGACGAGATTGCGAAGGAGAAGGATCCTTTTTTGTTGTTCATTTCTCTGGGGACACCTCATTTTCCGCATCATACGGCACCTGAAGAGTATAAAAAGATGTACCCTCTGAAGGAGCTTGAACTTCGAAAAAATGTAATCGAAGATAATTATCCCCGGTTGAGGGAAGAGTTACAGGGGTATTATGCACATTGTACAGCGACGGACAAAGCCATTGGTGATCTGATTCTGAAGATCAAAGAGCTTGATCTTTACGATAATTCAATCATTATTTTTACCTCCGATCATGGAGAAATGATGGGATCGCACGGAATCAGGCCCAAGGAAAAGACGGTTGCATGGGACGAAGCAATAAAAGTTCCCTTTCTTATTCGATATCCCGGTATGGGAGAGAATGGGGGGAAAGAGGTTATCTCACCGATTCATACTCCCGATATTCTTCCAACCATGCTCTCTCTGGCCCATATTAAAATCCCGGATCTCATTGAAGGGGAGGATTTGTCATCAACGGTAAAAAATCCGGAAAAACAGAAAGACAGGGCTGTGCTTATTATGAGTGTTTACCCCCTGGCTACCACCCCTGTTACAGAATACAGGGGAATCAGAACCATGCAGTATACGTACGTGAAAACTCCGGGAAAAGCGACCATGCTATTCGATAATATTGTCGATCCCTATCAGCTGAATAACCTGGTCGGAAAGCCTGAATCGCAAAAGCTTCAGGATAAGATGGACCGCCTGCTGCGGAAAGAGTTAAAAGCCATCAGCGATGAAAACTTCAGGCCCAAAGCGTACTATCCTGAAAAATGGGGATTTGATTTTAGTAAAGGTCCTTCCATACCTTATAATGTAACACCAGGTAAGATCACAAGAGTTGTTACCCCGAAAAAGTGAACGAAAAAAATTAAACGAAATGGCAAAATACCTGATCATGTCAATGCTGACCGTCACCCTAATGGGATGCAATAACAGACCCTCAAACCCCGATGGAAATAAGATTCCTCCTCCCAATATCCTAATAGTCACGGCTGATGATCTGGCTTACAACTCCATTGGTGCCTTTGGTTGCAAAGTGCCCGGGATAACCCCGAACATAGACAAGCTGGCTGAGCAGGGGATAAGGTTCACACATGCGCATGTCAATACACCCGTATGCCAGCCCTGCCGGCAATCGTGGCTTACAGGACGGTTTCCGCACAACAATGGAGCCGAGGGATTTGAACCCATTGATGACGATGTTCCAACCCTCCCCGAACAGTTAAAAAGTAAAGGATATGTAAATGGTATTCTGGGAAAAGAGATACACCACCAGCCTGTGGAGCGCTTCTTCTGGGATTTTATACCCTTCAGAACTGAAAGGGATTCAGTGTGGCGAAAAGGCCATTCCCGTAATCCGGATTTGTTTTATCGTTATTCTGCGCAGTTTTTTAAAACTGCCAAAGATCAGGAAAAACCGTTCTTTCTCATCGCCAATTCCCATGATCCGCACAGGCCTTTCGTTGGAAGCCGGAATGACACACTTACCTGGGGAGATAACATGCCTCCCGTTACCAGACAATTTGCGCCTGGAGAGGTAGAAATGTTAGGATACCTGCCCGAGATTCAAAATGTTCGCAAAGAAGTGGCCCAGTATTATGGCAGTGTATACCGGTGCGACCAGAATATAGGTGCGGTACTTAAGGCACTTCGGGAAAGCGGTTTGGAACAGAATACACTGGTCATTTTTTTAAGTGACCATGGTGCAGCTTTTCCATTCTCAAAGGCGCAATGTTACCTGAACAGTAGCAAAACACCTTTAATCGTTAAATGGCCGGAAAGGATCATCCCCGGAACGGTAGATTCCAGCCACTTTGTAACAGGGATTGACCTGATGCCGACAGTTATGGAAATGGCGGGACTTCCACTGGTGCCGAAGCTTGACGGACAAAGTTTCCTTCCCCTGCTTCTCAATGAAGAACAGGATGACAGGGATTATGCATACAGCACTTTCTACCAGATTTTTGCCAGGGTACGGTATCCCATGCGTTGCGTACAGAATAAAGATTTTGGGTACATATACAACTTCTGGTCCGATCACCAGTTAGAGATCCGGGGTGATGCGACAGGCGGTCTTACATGGAGAGCCATGGTAAAAGCAGCTGAAACTGATCCGGAGGTGGCCAAGCGGGTCGAATTGTTTAAATACCGGGTACCCGAAGAATTCTACCACTTCAAAGAGGATCCCGATGGCCTGAATAACCTGGCCAACGATCCGGCGTATGCCCATGAACTGAAAAAGTTCAGAAAAGAGATGCTGGAAATGATGAAGCGCTACCATGATCCGGCCTATGAGGCATACAGGGACAGAGATCAGCCAGGCGTTATCGATAGTTTTATGGAGGAGCAAAGGGTGAAGGCAAAAAACACCAAGCCTGTGGTAAGGTTTTAAGGCCTCTAACTGGATCCTTCGTATAAAAGCTGTTTTCCTTCATTGATCACTTCTTCAGTTGACCTGATTTCAAGCGTGCCGGCATCGATTGATTCTAGGAAGTCATTCAGTCTTTTCAGCATGGATGCAGCGCTCTCAGATGATTCTCCGGAAAGCTCTTCGCGGAGTATCCTTATTTTTTCATAATCCTGGATACCCTCCCTCAGTCTCTCAAATCTTACTGAGCTTCGTGCACTGGGGTAAACCAGGTATGTATCGCCACTTGGCCATTTGGTATATCTGGAATCGATGACCGGATTTTCAGGCCAGCTGTTGTAGGCCCACCTTAAAAAACCATCAAAGCCCATGGCAGCAGCAAACCACCCTTCATAACAGGATTCTGCAGGAGGAGAAAAGGTGAAATTATTGGGTTCAGGAATACCACAGGCCACATAATAGGTTGTTTTCAGGCCTGCATTTTTCCTGGATACCAGGGCACTTTCCGATACGATACCCGTGTGCCTCCAGTTGGAACTGAAATCGTATATCGACGAGTTAATTTGTTCATAATAGAATCCCGCCATGGAAATCTTAAGCTCAGGTGTAGTCTGCTTTAGAAAGCTGAAAAGATTTGTCATTTCCTCTTCCTCCCGTTCATCAAGTGCCAGGGTGGTTATCTCCAGCCAGCCCTTTTCCTCAAGATGGGCCCTGAAGTCCACCAGGAATCTCCGCCAGAGATCCTCATATTCCTCTGTTCCGGGAAATGCTTCCATTCTTACAGTATCGGATGTCACTTCATCGAACCAGGAAAATTTATTGTTTACTGGCACCATTGAGTAGCAGTTAATCTGCTTTTTAATACCACAATCCATAGCAAGGTTGACATATTGATCAAACACCGTGTAGTCATACTCCCATGTCCCCACTTTTTTCCTGGTCCATTTGATCATTGAACCGAAATCATCGTAACATGGTTTGTCATCCCCCCATGGTTTATCGATCAGGGTTGTGGTAATGCATTTCTGTCCGGCATCGGCGAGCTTATAAAGAAGCGGCTTTAATAAGTCAAGATGCTCCTCCGACCATAATTCCACACCATGATATCTTGCAACGGCATAGGGATTTTGCCACAGGTCGAGATGGAAAGACCATTCTGAAGGAGGAGGCAGCAATTTATCCTGTATTTCCAGGGTAATGACATGATCTGTCGTGCCGGATGCAGATTGCCTTGAAACAACGCCCGTATATACTCCGGCAGGGGCATCTGCCGGGATGTCCACTGATATCCAGACGGGGCGCGTTCCGGGATCATCCGGTGTGAAACTGTTTTCATTGCTCAGCAGGTCGGGCCTTAAATGGGCCGGAACTTTGTCTTTGTCCCTGGGTCCGCATGATGTTGAGCGCACGTTTAAGAATTCATCAGTCAGGACATATTTCATTACAGAAATTGAAATACGATCTTTGTTGATCTCAACATTGCCATTACTGAATCCATTTGCATTGATGCTGATCTGTTCTTCTTTTCCTGCAGACCAGACAAGCAATTGGCAATGAACCCGTTCTCCTTTCCAGCCCCGAAGCTTTATGGAATCTGTAATATTCCCGGATGGGGGAACACTTCTGGGATATGCAACATCAACTGATCCAAAACCCGAGCGGACGCCAGGTCCAGAATCTTTCCAGACAGACATATCGTATGTGTCAGGGTCTTCAGGTTCAGGTCCTGAAGGGCCTGCATAATATTTCCCACCGAACGGTCCAGGCTTTTTACACAGCGTAGAAAATCCTTTTCAAACTTTTCTTTCGTTGCCTCGTCTTTTCTCTCATCAAAGTAGCACCACCTGTTCAGCGATTTTTCCATCACATGCGGTGCCATGGCCTGGTAGTCCTCCTGGGTATCCGTTTCTCTTTTAGGAATATGCACTTCATCGAACAGGTCTTTATCCCGCTCGTCGGGCTGATACGGGTGGTGGGGTGATTTATAGCAGACTGTTAGGCAAAAGGGCATATCAGATGTACAGGATTCAAGGAATTCCCTGGCTTTGATGGCCAGCCATTCCGAATTGTGGATCTTCCCGCTGTCGGTCTCATGAAAATATACCCCCTGCGTCATCCATGCGTTAAATACATCAAAAATACCCTCCGTACCTTCAGTATCCATTCCCCACTTTCCAAGGATCCCAGTCCTGTACCCGTTATCATGCAGCAGTGCAGGATAGCTTTTACTTATTACGTCAGGGTGCAAAGGAGTTCTAAAATGGATCATGCCATGTGTGCTCGCATACCTTCCGGTCATGATACTGGCCCTGGATACGGCACAAATGGGAGTGGTGACAAATGCATCCCTGAAATAGACTCCCTGTTGGGCCAGTCTGTCCATGCTCGGAGTCTGCAACTCTGGTATCAAGGGATGATCGGCAGAGCTTAGCTGATCCCATCTCTGATCATCAGAAATTAAAAATACCAAAATTAAATTTACTATTTTTATAAAGATGTAATTACTTCAGGATATCAAGGCCTGTAGATTAATTTAGTCTAAAATAATATCATGTACATCGGCAAAAAATTATTGATTCCGCCTGTTTGGGTATGTGCAATGTTCTTTTCAGTCTTTGCATTATCAGCATCAGTAGCTCAATCGGGATCCACCGAAACAGAAACAAGCACCACCGGCAACCTGATCAGCTGGTGGTCCTTTGATACGGAGAAAGGGCGTTCCGCTTATGATGAGATCCGGCAGAAGAAGGATTCCATTTACGGAAGTTTTGAATATGTGCCCGGCATATCGGGGAGTGCCATCAAACTGGATGGGTTTCGCACATACATCAAAAGGGACCGATACAATATAAGTAATCTGGAAGGCGCATTTACTGTGGAGGGTTGGATTGCACTGGCAAGTTACCCCTGGTCATGGTCTCCGGTGGTCGATTGTTCATACGAGAGACTGAAAGGTTTCTTTTTTGGGATTGGTCCTGAAGGTCATGTGGGTTTTAAAACCGGCGCAGGCAATACCTGGGAGGAGGTCACCACGAATATGAATATCCCGTTGAGGGAGTGGACACATGTGGCTGCAGTGTTTGAACCCGGCAAGAAGATCTCTCTGTTCATAAACGGAAAAGAAGAGGCTTCTGTTGATATCAGAGGCAATTTTGTCCCCCAATGGGGTGGTTCTCTTACCATTGGCCGGAATAAGGAGGCGCAGACCTGGAATGAACCTCAGTTTACAACCGCCAGCGCCTATTTTTTCCTGGACGGGATACTGGACGAAATAAAAATAACCGGTTCGGCCAAAACGGAAGAGGAAATCAGCGGTGAGTTTGCCGCCGTTACCGGACTCCCTGTTCCGGCCTTAAGCAACCGTGAAAATTTGCCTGTGGGTCCAAAAGGATCCGGAAGTTTCGGGGCATTTTATACCCGGCTTGACTATTACAAAGAGTGGGATGATTTGTGGCGGGTAAGCGATGTGCCGGACCTGTTTGTACGTTTTGACAAGTCGCCGGTCCAACTGGTATTCTGGCGGGGAACAAGCTTCAATCCATGCTGGGTTACGGAAAACGGGATCTGGTACACGAACGAGTGGCTGGAAACATGGGGCAGCGATGTGGTCAGTTGCGCCGAACCGATCATGGACAGGCACGCCCGGTATTCCCATGTAAGGCTTATAGAAAATACGGATGCCCGGGTGGTCATACACTGGCGTTATGCGCTTAACGATGCTTTGTATGATTTTGCAGCAATAAGTGATGACGGCAGGGGCGAATGGTGTGATGAATTCTATATCATCTATCCCGATCAGGTGGGGATAAGGAAAATGGAACTTCATTTCTCCCGGCCCAAACGAAAGCACGACTGGGTTGAGCAGATCGTGGTCCTGCCCCCTGGAAAATTTCCTGAGGATGTCATTGAAAAGGAGAGTATCTCTCTTATAAATATGTCAGGGGATGTGCATGGATATACCTGGGATAAGGATCTGGAAATAGCTATGCCCGAACCCAAGGGTGCCAACATGTCATTTGTTCACCTCAAATCCACGTACCGGCCCTTTTTTATATTGCCTCCCGACCCTGTCGAAACGGTGGAAGGAACCTGGGATTCTCCCTATTTCAGAACCTATGCATCCCACATGGCCAGAGCAGGGTACCGGCCGGATCCGGTACCATCTGCTTACGGATGGTGGGACCACTGGCCTGTGGCCCAGATCCCCGGTGACGGCAGGTGGGTAATTACACCGGATCGTCCAAGCCATTTTAACCTGACCACATTTGTGCAATGGAAGGATCATGAATACACCGACCGAACGCGGACCAGGATCATGTTGCAGGGAATGACTGATAAAAATGCCAATGAACTTGTTCCCTTGGCCAGGTCCTGGCTGCATGCCCCTAAAATGAAAATTACCTCTGATGCTTACAAGGGCGGCCACTATGATCTGTCAGAAAGGGCTTACCTTCTTGAAAAAAAGGATCCAGGTTCATTGACTCCGTGTACGATTGTTCTGGAAGCATCTGAGGATTCACCCCTGATCAATCCTGCGATCATCATTAAGAACTGGGGAAGTCAGCCGGCCACCTGCTCCATCAATGGCAAAAATTGGTTGAATGGTGAGGATCTCAGGCAGGGCATTCGAAAAGGAACGGATGGAGAGGATCTGATCTTATGGATCAGGCTGGACGAAAAGAAACCTGTGAAGATTTCAATAAAGAAATGAAGCTACCTAAGTCATTGGTTTTACGCTTAGCAGTTGGATGCTCTTTTTTGATTCTTTACTGTTCTTGCGGTCACCAGGGGGATCAGCAAAAACCAAATATCATAATCATCTATACGGATGATCAGGGAACACTTGATGCCGGTTGCTATGGAGCCAGTGATCTCTATACTCCCAATATTGACCGGCTGAGCAGATCTGGTATCCGGTTTACACAGGCGTATGCACATACGGTTTGTTGTCCCAGCCGGGCGGCATTGATTACGGGAAGGCATCCCCAGCGATCGGGAATAAATAACTGGACACAGAATGATGCTCACGCTGAAGAGAAGGGAATCAATATGCCCCTGAGCGAGGTGACCATTGCAGAAGTATTGAAGGAGACTGGCTATCAAACGGGACTTTTTGGGAAATGGCACCTTGGAGGGGCGGTGGAAAACGGTCCCCTGGAGCAGGGATTTGATACCTTTTATGGTTTCAGAGGTGGTTTTATTGATAACTATGTGCACTATTTCCTTCATGGGAAGGGGTTTCATGATCTCTGGAGCAACAAGGCGGAGATTTTTGAACGAAACAGTTATTTCCCCTCTCTGATGATTGAAAAGGCCATTCAATTTATGGAATTGAGCAGGGATCAGCCATTCTTTCTTTATGCAGCCTTTAACCTGCCCCATTATCCCGAGCAAGCCGATTCTCTGTTTATTCCTTATTACACAGAGCTGCAGGAGCCAAGAAGGTCCTATGCAGCTGTTGTTTCCACCGTTGACAGCAAGATTGGTCAGATTCTCGACAAAATTGACGAGTTGAGGATCCGGGAAAACACCGTTGTCATTTTCATGAGTGATAACGGCCATTCTACGGAAGAAACCAAGATAAGATTTGAAGACCACCTCAGTGGTCTGCCCAAAGGCACAAACTATTGTGCCAATGGTGGTGGGGGATATACGGGAAAATGGAGAGGGGCGAAAGCGGGCTTTCTTGAAGGAGGCATTCGCGTACCGGCTATCATAAGTTACCCGGGCCACTTTCCGGAGAATGAGACTCGGGATCAGATAATTTCCTGCATGGATTTCTTCCCCACCATATGCGAAATTACCGGCAGCAAATTACCGGATTGTGTTCTTGATGGATACAGCCTGATTCCTGTGATTGAGTCGAGAAATTCGCCCTCCTATCACAAGGTTTTGTATTTCCAGTGGAGAGGCCAGTGGGCAATAAGGGAAGGGAAATGGAAACTGATCGTGAACGGCCGGGATACCACTGGTAAATTCTCATCCCATCTGCAAAAAGAAGAAAAAATGGAATCGCCTTATCTGGCCAACCTGGAAGCAGATCATCCCGAGGAGCAGAATTATGCAACAGAGCATCCGGAGATCGTTGAAAGGCTCACAAAACTATATACCGATTGGGCTGCTATAGTAAACAAATAATTTTTATTTCCTCCACACTTTCCAATTCTAACCATATTATCAAATCATCACTCTGAGCTGTTGATCTTATTCCCTGCCGTAATTTCTTGTCCTGTTCAATAAAGCTATTATCAATCCTTAGCCGCGGCAAGTCCTTCCCCCAATTCTTAATAATAATAGCAGGGTTTATTAGTGGTGATTCCGCAGATGCTTCTATGATCAGCTCCAGCTCCTTACCCTTTTCCAGGTTTGTTTTCTCTATAATATATGCTTTTTCAGACCTGTCATACTGACCACCGGTATATCCTTCGGTATTAATTGTCATCTCCGGGGCCTTGAGCCATGATTCAGCCAGAGGAACAAGATCAGTTGCAGACTTGTCGGTCATCCCCTGGAGAAGAATCCTTGTACGGGTATGTTCATCCTTTTTGTAATCGTTCCAGTGAACACCTGCGGTCACAAGAAAATGACTTGCCCTGTCAGGTGTTATTACCCATCTGCCATCTCCGGGTATCTGGGCCACAGGCCAGTGATTCCACCAACCGTAAACTGTTGCGGCAGGTTCCTGGTGATAACCTTTGCCTGTTTTTGCAGAATAACTCATGAAAGGCGGAGAATCCCAGGATCCTTCACGTGTATTTACCGGCCCGGGCGGAATGATTATAAATGGCCGGTATTCCGATTTAGTATTTACCATTGATATATTGGCACTTTCCGGTAATGTCATTTTTGATCCCACAGTCTGATATGAATAGTTTTTATACTCACCCTTCATATTAACAAGTGTAACTTCTTCATTTTCCACCACCTCGTTAGGGTAGTGCCCAGGTGGCAGCAGGATCATCTGTTCTAGCCAGTCATGCCTGCGTTCCGGTTTTGAATAGTGCAGCTCCTGTATTCTTATACCGGTCATATCAGGATATATGATATGGTACTCGTCACACCATTCTCCGCGACCATCATCGCTAACTGCTGCTATCTTATAGAAGCTATCGTTAAGAGCATATCGCCAGTGAATAACGACCCTGGCATCATTGCTTTCAATCAGTCGCACATGTGAATATTTGCAATGCCTGTCCATTATAGGTTCAGCACAGCCCTGTACATCATTGCCCCATGTTTCGAGCCATTCATTTATATTCCAAATTCCATTTTCCGAAACCCAGCAGGGGACAAAACTTACCCCTCTCCAGAATATAAACTGAACGGGTGAATTATCAAACCTGACAAAAATATCCGGTTTGTCACTTACCCTCCACATATCCTCCCATTCTTTGTAATAATCAAGCTTTGTATAAAAAGCGCCGAATGATCCGGAACCAACGGGCCCCACAGGAAACTGATCCCTTACGCTTAGTTCGGGCTTATTGATCTCCGGCACCTGGGCAATGTTGTCCCTGATCTGCTTCCCTGATTTTGCAAGCTTCGAAATACCTATTTCATCCAGGATACAATCCAGGAAGAAGTATGTGTCGGGAGTAGTTAGCTGGTATTCCTCCCATACCTGTGACATATTATTCCTACCTATGGTGGCTGAGCCAAATCTTGAAGGAACATATTCACCCCTAATATCTACTGATGTAGTTTCTTTTCCGTTTATATAAACAATTATTTTATCATTTGCTTTATAAACAGCTGCCAGATGGGTCCATTCCCTGAGAGAGATGCTATTCTCCGAGATTGCCTCATACCAGCCATTGCCGACAGCAATTTTAAATCCAACGTGCCCCAGGTTATCTATCCCGAAGAAAAAGCCCCTGATTTCATGTTCCGAACAATCCATAACAGGGCTCCATGACCAGGGATATGCTGCAGGTGCTATCCACGCCTCAATTGTAAAAGCATCTGTGATCCCTTCGGTTGACATCCTTTCCCTCCTGGCAAAAGTTCTGAATCCATCCAGTTTGATTCCTTTTCCAGTAATGCCTGTCACATACTCATAGTTTCCGAATATAGGGTCAAGTTTTTTCCCGGCAATATCAATTGTATAGCCCGTTGTATCATTATCAAACGACCAGTAACTAAATATTTTATCATCTAAAACAACTTTATTTTTATTCAGTGCCTGAGCTGTAAGTTTTACTGGCTGGATAAATACCATAAAAATCATATACAATGGCAGGCAGAGCATCCTGATATTATTCCTTATATACATCATCAATGGTTCGTTAAACTTTTAAGCGGCCATGGTGCCGTAGTAACTACTCAGCCGATTATTAAAAGTAGCAACTATTGGTATATATAAACAAATTTTCGCCTGTTATTAACACTGATTTTAAGGTTTTATTCGAGAAACCGGAAAAACAGAATCTTTATTAATAATTGTGTAAAAAAGTTGAATAAAATACCTCAGTATGAAGCGGAAATTACCAGGCTCAAAAAAGAAAACAAGCAATTGAAAGAACGCATATCCGTATATGAAACACCCAAAAACAGTAACAACAGTTCTATTCCCCCGTCAAAGGATGAAAACCGTCTGCTTCCAGGTGAAAAGCAGTATGGTTATCAATATCAATGGCGGCAAGGCCTCCGATTTCCAGGCCCCATTTGGCCTGATTGGCACAACCGGACCAATACCAGCTAAGCCCGGGTGTTTTCTTCCCGGATTTGTTGATAAAACTCGGATCAAAGGCAATGACATATTTGCCGCTCCCT
>SDBT01004826.1_pt1 | contig 22806 bp, 13 predicted proteins | sample 2277101 | NCBI WGS metagenome assembly SDBT01 (sample SAMN10404973, study PRJNA504765) | marine sediment metagenome | isolation source: marine sediment core GS10_PC15, 103 cmbsf | place: Arctic Ocean: Southern Knipovich Ridge | collected 2010 | reverse complement strand
AATTAGTAATGATACTTGCCAATATTTGAACTACACCAACAATCAAGGGTTAGGAGGAATACCATGTTCGAAAATAATATCTTCCGATTACCATTAGCAGCGAAGGTGATGCTGGCAGTATTGCTGGTTTTCAGCCTGACCAGCTGCACAGTAGAAGTAGACTGCAACGTACCTGATCTGATCGCTGCCATCAACAACGCCAACGCAAATCCTGCGCCCAGCACTCTCAACCTGGATCCCGGCTGCATCTACACGCTAACAGCGGTGGATAACACAGCAACCTCTTCTTTCGGCGGCAGCACCTTTGATTACGGGGATAATGGCTTACCGCAGATCACCACACCGATCACCATTAACGGCAACAATGCCACCATCATCCGGGGAAGCAGCGCACCGAATTTCCGCATCTTTTTTATCACGGATACAGGCAGCCTGACGATCAACGATCTGACTCTCGAAAATGGATTCGCGGATCCATCCTTACCGGGCGGCGGAGGCAGCGCTTTTCCGGGTTCCGGCGGCGCCATTTATAACGCTGGCAGCTACCTTGAAGTAAACAGCTCTACTCTGCAAGCAAACGAGGCGGGCGTTGATGGCGGGGCCATTTTTGCCATCGGCGGCACCACAACATATATCAATGGATCCACGATCCACGATAACACTGCTCCGCACGGTGGCGGCATTTTAATTTATCACGGAGGGTTGCTTTCAGTAGTTAACAGCGAGATTTCCGACAATAGCGCGAGCGGCTCAGGCGGAGGCATCAACGTGGGATACGGCGCTGAATTAATCGTCAACGCCAGCCTTATCGCCTCCAACCACTCCGGCAGACACGGCGGCGGCATCTTCAAGGACTCCGGCTCAGACAGCCTTCCGACTACCATTACCGGCACTACCTTCCAGGATAATACTGCGGATTGGAGCGGAGGAGGAGTCTTCATCTTGCGCACTCCGCTTACGATCTCGGATTCCCATTTCAGCAATAACCAGGCGGATGAGTATGGGGGCGGATTGGGATACCAGGATCATTCCACAAAAACAGTCCTGATTTCTAACACCACGTTTGAGGAAAATTCCGCCACGTGGGATGGGGGCGCTATCCACTTCTCTGGTGAATTAATGTCTATTAATAACAGCACCATACAAAATAATACAGCCGAAAATGGGGCAGGAATTCATAATGGGCCGGCAGACGATTCTAAATACATCATCCGAGCGGATACTACTCTCACCATCACCGGAAGTACAGTCCAGGGGAACATTGCCAGCGAGAATGGCGGTGGCGCTTTCAATGAAGGTGAAATGACCTGCGGGGAAAGTAACTTCGTTGCTAATGAATCCTCTATTCTGGGTGGCGGCATCCATAACGAAGGCGTGGTAAAGGTTCTCGGCTGCACATTCGATAAGAACAAGACCGGTGAGGATGGCGGGGGAGTCAACAGCACCAATATCGCCGAAATCCAAGGTTCCACCTTTACAAATAACAGATCCAAGCGCGGAGGCGGCTTCTCATCCGTAAGCGGCGATGCAGAAATCAGCCAAAGCACCTTTATGAACAACTCAGCCTCAGATCGAGGCGGAGCGATCTTTAACTTTAGTGCCATCCCCGGGTCTTCACTGATGAAAATCCTTGTCTGCGAAATAAAAGATAACATTGCGCCCTTCGGTGGCGGTGTTGCTACTAGTATGGGAGATACTCAGATATCTGACAGCACTATCTCTGGTAATAAAGCCTCCAACGAAGGAGGTGGTATTTACAACAATGGATTGATGAAAGTTACACAGAGCACTATCTCTGGAAACGAAGCATCCACATTGGGCGGCGGCATCCACAACAAAGAAGAGATCAACGTGCAAGACAGCACATTCGAGGGCAATCTCGCTTTTGCAGATGGCGGGGGCCTCAATACGTACAACAAGGCAACCGTAACCGGCAGCACTTTTGTAGGCAACACCGCTTTCCGAGGCGGCGGCCTGGCTTCGGTTGGCGGGGATACCGAGCTAATTAATAATACCTTTTCTGCCAATACGGCAACAGATTCAGGCGGCGGGATATTCAATATGGGACCGCTGATCGGGGATTCAACCTTGGGTGGGGCTTTGCAGGCCAGCCACATCACCGTAGCATATAACAGCGCGCCTGCCGGCGGCGGCATTGCCACCAGCGGCGGTGGTGTGAGGATCAAGAATTCAATCGTCGCGCTTAACCCTTCTGGGGCTGATTGTCATACCTCCACGGTGGATTTTTTAGGCATTGGCGAAAACATCGATTCTGACAACAGCTGTATAGGATTCACGTTGAAGGATGATCCGCTGCTGAATATACTTGCAAATTACGGCGGCCCTACCGATACACATGCTTTGAAACCAGGCAGCCCGGCGATTGACGCAGCCCCGGATTGCACTACCGTTAGCAGCGCAGCCGTTTCAGTTGACCAGCGCGGGCAGCCGCGGCCTGGCGGCCCTATCTGCGACCTGGGTGCCTATGAAGAAGCAATAGGTGCCCCATTGCCGCTGATACATCCCTGTATCTACACGGCAGTTACCAATGTGTTCTGCCGTTTAGGACCTGACGACTCGCTCTACCCGGTTGTTGACAGCTTTAAAGCCGGCCAAAGCGCACCAGTTGTTGGGCGAAGCTGGGATAAAGTCTTTGTATATGTTGAGGGACCTATCAACCACGAATTGTGTGTCGTACCAGCGACCCCACGCTTCGGCACTTTAACAGGAGATTGTGAAGAGCTGGAAGTTATCACTCCGCTCGATGTAGACGAAACCATTAAAAAGGAAGAGGAACCTGGCTGCACGGTTAAGGATCAATCAGGAGCGTTGTTCTGCCAGGTGCCCTGTCCGAAGGACGCCAAACCTGGGAATCCTTGCTCACCGTAAGATAGATCCGAATCCAAACAAGCTGTAGTAACAGGTATTCGGGCTTAATGATCTCAAAGACCCATCCATTACGTGCGGATCCGGCTCCCCCATCGAGTCCCACCAATGGCCGCTTTCATTGATACCCTAGAAGCGGTGATTGATGTCTGGTGCATCTCCGATTGTGTAGCCTATAGCAAAATATGCCTCAGGTGTGTATTTAAAAAGGACAGCATGGACGATCTCGTCTAATATTTGGCAGGGTGAATAAGATCCCAAAGGTTCTATCAAAAATGGATGTTACGGACCTGGTGAAGTTCATGAAACGCATGTACCTCACCCGTCCGCACTTTAAAATCAATCTTATTGTTTTCGTTTTCTTAGATAAAATCCCAAACATCTTAATGCCGGCATCATGTGCCCGGGTAATAGCCTCTTCTCGACTAATAATCAAGAGAAGGTTAGGAAGTGCTTTATTAATCCTTATTTCCCATAGTTACAATTATCTGATGTTCCTGTTTATCATTGACCAAAGGAATAAAATCTTCAATCAGCGGTTGCCCATCCAGCAACATTTGCCGTACATGATGAGCCACATGTTCGGGGTTGTCCACCTTGATCAGGTACACAGATTCTTCGAATTGATAGCGAATCTCAAATCCATCCCATTCAGGTGGAATGGTTGGGTTAATATGCAGGGTATTCCCAATTTTTTGGAAGCCGAGAATGGCCTCCAGGCCGAGACGGTACATCCAGGCTGCTGAACCTGTATACCAGGTCCATCCACCGCGACGCACATAGGGTTCACGACTGTAAATATCTGCGCAAATCACATATGGCTCCACACGATATACTAAAGCCTTTTCTTCAGTGTCGGATTGAAAAACAGGGTTGAGCAGGTCGAAGAGTGCCCCGGCTTGCTTTCCATCTCCGAGGTTAGCAAATGCCCAGGCAGTCCAGATGGCAGCATGTGTATACTGCCCGCCGTTCTCACGGGTACCAGGTAAGTAACCCTTGATGTACCCCGGGTCTAGTGATGTCTTGTCGAAGGGCGGTGTAAAGAGTAGCACCAGCCGGTCATGTGGATCCACTAAACGGTCTACAACCGACTGCATTGCCAGTAAACTGCGCTGGGGGTCGCCCGACCCGCTCAGCACAGCCCAGGATTGGGCAATGGCATCGATCTGGCATTCCGTGTCCTGGTTTGATCCCAGCGACTTTCCGTTGTCAAAGTACGCTCGCTGGTACCAGTTCCCATCCCATGCAGATTTCTCGATAGCAGCCGCGTACTTCTTAGTCTGGGACATATAACGTCGCGCTGTTTCGTCATCCCCATATTGTTCACAGATCCTGGCGAACCGTTTCAGAACATCACAAAGGAACCAGGCTAACCAAATGCTCTCTCCCTGCCCATTTTTTCCGACTTGGTTGTAGCCATCATTCCAGTCGCCAGTGCCGATCAATGGCAAGCCATGTGAACCGGTGGTGGAGCCTTTTGCGATCGCACGAAAACAGTGTTCCATCAATGTATGAGGATGCCCTGATTCTGGAAATTCGCTATAGCGCTCATCCTCACCATCTGCCAGCGGTGGGGCAGCCAGAAAAGGAATTTCCTCGTCCAATAATCTCATATCACCTGTTGCCTCGATATACATCGCGGTAACATAAGGCAACCATAGGAGATCGTCCGAAATACGAGTTCGCACTCCACGACCTGAAGGTGGATGCCACCAATGTAATACATCGCCATCTTCGAACTGCCGTTTGGCAGCATTGAGAATTTGATTACGGGTGATGATCGGATCTATCGGTAGCAGGGCTAACACATCCTGTAGTTGGTCGCGGAAGCCAAATGCACCGCTGGATTGGTAGAAGCCTGAGCGACCCCAAATGCGGCAGGAAAGGGTCTGGTACAGCATCCAGCGGTTAAGGATTAGATCAGTAGCTGGTTCAGGGGTATGTACCTGTACTGTGTTAAGTAAATTATCCCAGAAAGCGTGAGTCCGTTTTAAAGCTTCATCTACATGGTCAGGATTATGATATTTCTTAACCAGTGCAAGTGTGTGTTTTTTATCATTTCCCTGACCGAGTACGAAGTAAATTTCTTCGATCGCACCGGGAAGAAGGTCGAGATGGATTTGCAGGACGGCACAAGGATCTTCTCCAGGGGTAATTCGGGTTTCAAGCCCCAAGCGGTGTAGAGCAGCTGGGAATGCAGGTGTTCTACCTCGTCCAAGGAACTCAGTGCGGTCAGCAGTCAGTCCGTGAATTGGTTTACTCGCCATCAGGAATGCTACCCGTTCACTGAATTCTGTGTTGTAGGGATTCGTAGCCATAAGGCATTCATGGATTATGTCATACTCCGGGATGATATACGGCATACTTGCGGCGTGGGTAGAGCCCAACACCCACTCAACATACTGCGTTGCTGTGATGCGGCGAGTGTGCTTTAAAGTGTTCTCTATCTTCAAATGAATTATTTTCACCGGGTCATCCGGACTGGCAAAAAGCGTCAGGTTCTGACGGAGACCGTGCGAGTTGTGTTCGAAAACAGTGTAACCTGCGCCGTGGGTGACACGATAATGCAGGTTTGCACCTGATGGAAGTGGTGTGGGAGTCCATACTTCACCTGTTTCCTCATCTCTCAGGTAAAGTGATTCACCGGTAGGATCACGGATCGGGTCGTTGGACCAAGGGGTGAGCCGGTTCTCGCCGCTGTTTGATGACCAAGTACACTGGCTGCCGGTTTCACTTACTATAAAACCAAAATCCGGATAACCAATCACATTAACCCACGGGGCAGGGGTTGTTTTACCGGGTGATAATTCGATAATGTATTCGCGTCCATCTGCACTGAAGCCCCCGTAGCCATTAAAGAACTTCAGGTGACTTTCTTGGGCAAGAGGAGAGGATTTAGAGGGAAACTTCAGATTCGTTCTTACTTCTGACAGCCGGGTTGGCGTAAAATCGGGCAAATGATGGACCGGAATTAAATAACCCGGCATTTGATCGCAAAGTGGTCCATTCTCTCCTTTGAGTAGAACACGCGCCGTTGTCTGCAGCAGGGTGCATTCTTCAGGTCCCATCTGGTCACTATAAAGGATGTGAATGCCACCGCGCTGGTTCATTAAATCTTCAACGTTCATCTTGCTGACCATACGGAGGATCATCCCATTCAACTCAGCGCCATAATTAGTCGGCTGGCGATTGAGAATAACAACGTCCATCTTAAATCGGCGGCTGTGCATAAATTTTTGTACCTGAAGAATCTCGCGGACCAGGTCAACCTGTTTGGGATTATCCAACTCTGCCAACAAGATAGGATAGTCGCCTGAGATCCCAAAGCGCCACAGCCCGGATTGACCGAGCCGGTTGGCTGAAATTGTTTCCGGCGAAGCCCGAACTGCCTTGAATGAATATAACAAAGCTGAGAGAAGTTGCAGGGTATCCTTTAATACCTGGGTGGAAATCTCTTCCTTACTCAACCAAGCCTGAACTGCGATTTTTGCCTGGCTGAAGGAGTTTTCAATCAACGTCCAACAACTATAACGTTTGGCCAATGCGATAATTTCTTCACGACTCTCCCCGGCAAAAGTCAAGAAGGCCATATTTACACTTTCATTCGCATCCAGCCCAATCTCTTGTCCAATCGCGAATATTGGGTCGAACGTTGCTCCGGGTGTACCGGCAAGGTACTGGTCCGAACTGAGGGCAGCAGGATTTTGTAAGGTATGGCCACGTCCAATAAATCGATAACGGTCCGCTTCATTATGCACGATTGTCTGGTTACCTTCAACTACTAACATATGTCCCATAAAGACAGGTGTCTCTTGATCGGAGCGAGGACGGCGCATAAAGATTTGTAGATTTAACTCAGATTCGAACTCGCTGTTGATAAATAGTTTATTGAAGGAGGGGTGATGGGCATCAACAGCCTGGTCAGCAAGGATCACCTCACCATAAGAGGTCAGACGGAGGTTGCGGGATTGGTTATTGTTATTATGCAGCTGGATCCGGCGAATCTCAACCGGGTCTTCGGGTGCAACAGTAACTTCCATGTTTGATGTGATTCCATTTTCGGTGCGGTGGAAAACAACCATATGGGCGAAGTAGGTGACTTGCAAACTCGCAGCGTCGCCAGGAACGGGTTGGTGACCAGCTGACCAAAGCTTTTTCTCATTTTCTGAGCCCTTACCTAATTCTTGGATGTAGATCCATGTTCCCCACGGATCTAATACCCCATCCGGCTGCCAACGTGTCAGGTCAATATCGTGCCAAGAGCTGTATCCGCCGCCCGCGTTGGAAATAACAACGCTATAGCTGCCGTTGGAAAGAAGGTGTACCTGGGGAATGGGGGTTTTGATTGGCACTCTCCAAGGAATAATTTCTACAGATCCAGCTGTTAATCGATGACCACCCTCAACACCCTTAATGTTGACGTCAGACAATGGAACGAAATGGTGAGGCACCTGCTCCTGCAAGAGCAGCTCAATGCTTTGGATACGTGGGTCGCTGTGCATTCGTTGGACCATAATATCATTTTGAAAGAAATTAACTATTGCCATTAAGATCATGCCTTGATGGTGTGCCATGTATTCACTAACCACGGATGAAGTTTCATCCAGAAGCAACCGGTCGGCGGTGAAATCAATCGACTCATAGAATCCATATAATCCGATCATGTTGCGTTCAATCAGTCCAGCGAGGTTATGAATCACAGCATGTGGGTCATAACCAATTGCCATGAGCGAGGAATAAGGGGCAATCACCAGGTCTTCACCCAGACCACGCTTTAATCCCAGTCCGGGCACGCCGAAGGCACGGTACTGATAATTCTGATTGGCGTCGAACCGATAAAAGCCGGATTCAGAGATACCCCAAGGGATATGTTTTGATTTTCCAAATGCGATTTGGCGGACGACTGCCCCTCGGGTGCTGTCTGCCAGTAGAGTTCCTGGGTAAGAACGCAGAAAAAGCGGTGGCATAAGGTATTCAAACATGGTCCCACTCCACGAGAGCAAGACATACGAACCATCAACCCGCGTTACCGGCCGACCCAAGTGTAACCAATGGGATTGTGGCACATCTCCCTTGGCGATGGCGATGATTGAGGCGATATGTTGCCTCCGAGGCTAAGAGATCGTAATAGTTTTGGTCGAGTTCATCGAGGTCGAGGTTAAAACCAATGTGGAAGACACGCCGCTGTGATTGATAAAGAAAGTTGAAGTCCATCTCGTTTACAAACGTATTGGCTTGCGTCATAATTTGTGCATATCTGATCAACAGTGAACCAGAATTTTCTTCAGCACGCGCGAGTTCCTTAGACATCTCCTCCAACCATTTCTGTTCAGCTTGTTTATGCTGGTATTCTGGCAATGGAGCCGTTTTCTCAACGACACCAATTTTCAGGTCCTCTTTAGTTAATAAATTACCTAGGGTAATGATATGTTGCAGGGCACTCTCAATGTGAGTGTGAACTTGTCCAAGCGCCAGATTATAAGGTAGATCGGCTAACAACGCCGCCATCGAGTTATTAAATTGAGGTTCATAAAATCGTTCGGGGGGGTTCTCTAACAAAGGAATCCAGGGAACTAGATCTCTGATCGTACGATGCACGCCGGTATGATGTCGCTCAACCTGAGCGGTCACTTCTTGTAGTTTCTCCAGAGTCTCCAGGTCGAAAGCGGAACTGCCTACTTTTACGAGTTCTATTAGTCGATTAGAAAGATCTTGCCAAAAGGGTCCTCTCACTCTTTGAAAAAGTGGATACCATTGATCTGGATAAAGCCGAACCGCTAATATTTCGGTATGAATATTGAGAATACATTGATTTATTTCTTCAACTTGTTTATCAAACTCGGGTTTGAGCATTTCCGTCAGTGTTGCAGTCAGATTTGCCAGTGTGTCCAGGTAGCCTTGCCATAAATTCCAACGTAATATGGGGGTGTCAGGCATGGCTTTGCATGCCTGAGCGGTGACAATGAGACTGGCGGCCAGGTTGCCACTATCAACTGTGGAGATATAGCGCGGTTGGAGTGGCTGAAGAGTTAGTGTTTCATACCAGTTCAAAAAATGCCCTCGAAAGCGTTCCAACTGGCCAAGCGTATCCATTGTTGTGACTAGTCGGGCTGCCAACCCTAGTTGATCCAGATAACCGAGGTCGTAAGCAGCTAAAGTTGAGGTGAGCAGGAGTCCAATATTCGTTGGAGACGTTCGATGAGCGACCATTCCAACAGGCGATTCTTGATAGTGATCGGGTGGCAGCCAATGATCTTCTGGACCGACAAATCGTTCGAAAAAACCCCATGTCCGACGAGCGACTTGACGTAAAAGATTTACCTGTTCCTCGTTCAACGGAATAGTATGATCGGTGATCGGTCGATTAATCCACCAGATAATTATTGGAGAGAGCAACCACAGCAGCATCACCGGAAAGGCATAGGTTAACGCTGGGATTGCTCCACTTCCGGTATGGTCTGAAACGATATGTACCACAGTTGAAAGAATCAGTGCCAAGATTACAGACGCGGTCATTTTTTGCCAGGCGATCTTTCGACGTTTATGCAAGCCAAACAACCTGACGGTTTGGGCAGCCGTTGTCCACTGTAAGAGATTATGGTGACTGATAAACAAGCGGTAGAGTGTAGTGAGAACAGCATCTATGGAAATATATGCCTCATAAGGGAAAAATGCTAGCGCTATAAGCCATCGAAGGAGGTTCCTGGCCAATGGGCGAAGGGCTATTCTGGGATATTCACCACCCAGGATTTGAAGTGCACTTCGGGCAACACCCGTTAGCAGTGGAATACCGAGAGCGAGCAAAACGACCATAGTCCAGAGTCCTGCGAGGTCGGGCAGGAAGCTTAAGCCCAAAATGAAGATCAGAAGAAGGGCTGGTTCGAGCATCGAACGGCGGAGGTTGTCAAAAATCTTCCATCGATCGATCGCTGAGAAAGCCTGTCCTTGTTTATTTAGCCGCAACAGCCACGGCAGCAGCTGCCAATCTCCCCGGATCCAACGCCGATTGCGCATAGCCTGGATAAAGTAATTCAGGGGAAAGTTCTCGATCATCGTGATGTCGGTAACCAGGCCGGTGCGTCCCATTAACCCTTCAAGGAGGTCATGGCTGAGGACAGTGTTTTCAGGGATATGCTTTTCAATACTACGCTCGAAAGTGTCCACGTCGTAAATACCTTTACCAACATAGATCCCCTCCCCGAACAAATCATGATAGGCATCGGAGACAGCAAGAGTGTACAAATCCAGTCCGGCATCTCCAGCGAAGAAACGCGTGAACCAAGAGTGATTTGCACTTTTTGGGTGAATCTCCATGCGGGGTTGCAGAACGGTGTAGCCTGAAACAACCCGCCCGGTTGTGTCATTGAACACAGCCCGGTTAAGCGGATGAGCAAGCGTTCCGACCAGACGGCAAGCCGCCCCGCTTGGCAGGATGGTGTCTGTATCGAGGGTGATGACGAAACGGACACGTTGTAGCGCGTCCCCTCCAGCATTAATACCGTCTTTCAGGTTAATAAATGACAGGTTTGTGCCACCGCGCAGAAGCAGGTTCAACTCATGCAGTTTACCGCGCTTGCGCTCCCAACCCATCCACCTTCCTTCAGAGGGATTCCATAACCGCTTACGGTGAAAGATGTAAAAGAGGTTAACGCCATCCTGATGTGCACCTTTCAAATGATCATCCCCTGAGGCTCCCTTGATATCATTATCTGATGAGACGCATTTGTATTTTATATTTAAATTTTCAATCGCCGATATTGAATACTGAACCAGGTCTTCGTCTTCAGGTAGGGATTCACTTTCTGCGTCTCGTAAATCAGTCAACAGAGCAAAGAGCAGGCCAGGTTCAGGATTACGTAAGTAATGCAATTCAAGCTGGTTGACGAGCGAATCAATTTTCTCACGGCTGGTGATCATCGTGGGGATAACCACCAGAGTTTGGAATGGGTCAGGAATTTCATCCTTGAAGTCAAGCTTAGGTAAAATGCGTGGTCGGATCAACAGCGTAATCAACCAGTTGACCATGCTGGTGGCTATGGTCAGCAACGGAACCAGCAGTGTTGCTACAAGTAGGATAACAGCGATCCTGTGTACCTGGATGTTCGTGATATGTCGTACAACATCCCAAGGGAAGTTGCCAAAAGATAGGGGGTATCCTCGAAGGATTTGTGGTAGAAGAGTCGCAAGCGAAAGTAAAATAAAGATCAGAATGGTCAGCAGTAAAATATTAGAGAGATAAATTGCACTGGCATGCCGAAATACCCAACGCTTGAATGAAATTATTGCGCCAGGCCGATAGCCAATCTGACGCTCCAGTGCGGTCCGGTATTTCCCGAGTAGATACTCACCAATATGTGATGTGCCTTGTGTTAAAACAAAATCGTCCCGCAAGGTGGCAGAAATATCCTGGGCTGGAGTTGTTCCTCTCTTAATTGATGCGTCTGACACAATACTCTTCTGTTGGGGAGCAGGATCGTCGGACACGTTGGAACGAGCCATATTTATTGTGATCTCGGCCAATTCACACTCGTCCCGACCTGTGGCAACAGAAAGAACTTCTATCTCTTTTCGATACTGGTCGCGGGTTTTAAAGTCCATCCGGGGATATACACCGGCCGGGTCCTTCCGCAAAGTTCGTTCTAGGCAGCTTACGGATTCAAAGAAGTCGCTCCAGTTATGTTCTGAAATTACCCTTAAACTGAAAATGATGTTAGCGACATTGTCATTGTTTGCTGCTTCATCTGCGGCAACCTCTCCAAGCAACAAAGGGTCGTCAATTCCCGGTAAATATGGAACTGCTGGGGGCAAATTGGGCGGATTTGATGGTTGAATTGTTGAAATAAGTGCCTGTGCCAGGAACTCAATCAATCCATAACGCAGGAAAATAGGTAAAGCCCACAACTCACCTATCGTCAACGTAACGCGTTCCTGGAATTTTGTAAAAATAGTTTGCAAGTCAATCATGTCTAATAAAAGGTGTTTATACGAGAGAACTCCTCTCGCAATGGCATAAATACGTGGTAGGTCTTTCAAGGGACCACTGGTCAGCTTGGGCAACTGTCTGTAAAACCCGGGCGTTAAATCCTCATCGATTTGCTGGAGGGCCTGGTGGATAATATGGTAGTTGTCCAACACCCATTCAGAGGCAAAGCTAAGAACTCCATTCTGGAGTGAGGTTTCGTTGAAGTAGCGGTGGGCTTCAGCCAGCCAGGATTTATATAACTCCAAATCGCGCCCTGGTAAGGCACGTCCCGGTTTCGCGACCCTTAATCCCCATCTTGGTTTCCCTTGACCTACTTCTTGGTATTTTCTTGCCAGAGCATTAATGAATTCCTGGATGTGGTCTAAATCAGAGGTAGGGGAATTTGTGAAGTTTTTTGAGGCTTGTTGTGTTGTATTTTTTGTTAGGTCTTCTTGCATCCTTAGCGTCTCCCGGATTTTTCAGCGGCAATCTCTGCGGCGGTTGGCTTAATCTGGGACTTGTGTAAATCCTGGATGACCAGGACAGGTTTGGTGCCATGCTCTATGTAATTGCGAGCGACACTTCCGTATGGGTAGGTGCTATGACCTGTAGAGCCATGAGCACACAAAATAACCAGGTCGATATCCGCCTTCTGATCGGCCAATTCCTGAATAGCGTAAGACACACTATTATTCTCAACAACAACAATCTCACATTCTTCGGAGAAGCGCCCTTTCATCTCTTCAAGGTAATTTTTCACAGTTTTGCGACTGGCTTGCATTAATTCATCAGACAGCTGTTTGATTTCCATGGGATAGGGTTTGGGGATGGGAAGTTCTGGTGGTTTTATCACAGCAGCAAGAATGAGCTTGGCTTGGATGTTGCTCTGCTGCGTTAGGTTATTCGCCTCAGTTGAAAATCCTAAAGAAGTTTCTCCACGTTCCAAAGCAATCCCGACAGGTAAAGAATATTCCGCGAGGCGTGAGCTGTCGATTGGAAGAAGGATGCGGCGGTAGTGAATCCTGGCACCCTCTGTTTCAGGTTGGTAATAGGTTCGCACAATGAGCATCGGTAAATAAATCAGGTTGATCACCTTCTGAGTGACACTGCTGATGGTCCAGCGGCTTAACCCACTTGCGCCGTGTGTGCTGATAACCACTAGGTCAATATTTTCCTTGTGAGCGAAGTTAACAATATTTTCGGCTGCTTTTCCCTCCCGAATAGAATATTTTACAGAGACCTTTTTTTTGCCTTTTCTCTTACTCTGCGTGGTATTGGTATCCAACACATGCTCCCCTAGCTCTTGGCGAATCTTGGATGCGATCCTGCTTAAATATATATCCGCCGATGCTTTATGGATTTGCCAGCTTAATGGATTTACAGATTTAGGGTTCTCGTAGAAAGAGGTAGGATCGAGAACCTGTAATAGGATAATGCTCGATCCGAAGATGCGGGCAAACTGCTCAGCGTGAGGGATCGCTCGCTCTGCAAGTGTTGATCCATCCAGTGGGACTAGGATTCGATTAAACATTTTAGCACCTCCTTTTTAATGAGGAACGAGCATAAATTTGTTTGCTATAATTTCCTGATTTCCCATATCTAATTTACTAATCTCGATTTATTATTTAATCTCTATTTTAAATGCATTAAATTCTTCGCGGTTAATCTCACCCCGTATAAATCTTTCTTCAAGTATTTCTCTTGATGTTATCTTATTTGATGCGCTGAAAATATTTGATAGTGAAGTGTTATTGAACAACAAAAGCCTGCCAACCCCTAAAGCTGTCACAATTACAACTCCCGCAAAGATCAAAAAGATTACAATACCATATCCCATTATCATAATATTTTTTCAATCCAAGATTTCTTTTTACCTATAGAATAATCAATTGAACTAAAGAAAAATTAAGTTTCTGGTAAGGATTTAGTAAATTCCTCGAGATGAAAGTTTGGCCAGGTAAAGAAAATCCCAAAGGTTCTATAAAAAATGGATGTTACGGACCTGGTGAAGTCCATGAAACGCATGTACCTCACCCGTCCGCACTTTTAAATCAATCTTATTGTTTGCGATCACGCCAAGAAGACGATTCATAATATAAATCTTGTGAGATTATATTTTTGCGTTTCTAAGTCTTAGCGCGTTGCTGATCACAGAAACTGAACTAAAGCTCATTGCCGCTGCAGCGATTATAGGCGATAGCAATAATCCAAACCACGGATATAAAACTCCCGCAGCAATTGGAACACCTATAAAGTTATAAATGAAGGCAAAGAATAAATTCTGCCTGATGTTACGCATAGTAGCTCTGCTCAATCGTCTAGCTCTGACGATACCCCGTAAATCACCTTTAACTAAAGTGACACCAGCGCTTTCCATGGCTACATCGGTACCTGTACCCATTGCTATACCGACTTGAGCCTGGGCCAGCGCCGGGGCATCGTTAATACCATCCCCCGCCATGGCGACAATATGTCCTTCTGCTTGAAGCTGTTTAACAACTTTGGCTTTTTGATCGGGTAATACCTCAGCTTGTACCCGATCAATCTCCAACGTACTTGCAACAGCATTTGCAGTAGTTTGGTTGTCACCTGTGAGCATTACAATATTGATGCCTTCGCCATGCAAATCACGAATAGCTGCCGGTGTTGAGTCTTTTATGGGATCAGCTACGGAGATCAAACCCGCTGCTTTGCTATTAATGGCAACCAGCATAACTGTTTTACCTTCCGTGCGTTGTTTATTCGCTTGTTGCGGCAAGTCTCCTGTGTTTATACCCAGGCTTTCCAGCAGTTTTGCGTTACCTACCACCACCGTAAGTCCACCAACTTCCCCCGTGACACCTTTGCCAGTAATGGACTGGAATTTATGTGTCTTAACCAACTCGATTCCCTTTTCTTCGGCTCCTTGAACAATAGCTTCTGCCAAAGGATGTTCGCTGGCTCGTTCCAGGCTGGCCGCTAACCGTAACACTTCATCTTCGGAAAATCCTTCTTCGGCTTGTACTGCTGCCAGTTTTGGTTTGCCTTCGGTCAGTGTGCCAGTCTTGTCTACTACAAGGGTGTCAACTTTTTCCATGATTTCCAGGGCTTCTGCGTTTTTTATTAAGACTCCAGCAATTGCTCCACGCCCAGTTCCTACCATAATGGAAATGGGTGTAGCAAGTCCCAGTGCACATGGACAGGCGATAATAAGCACAGCAACGGAATTAACTACAGCATGTGCGAGGCGCGGCTCCGGTCCCCACACCCACCAGACAACAAAAGTGATCACGGCAACACCCACCACGAAAGGAACAAAATAACCTGCTACAATATCGGCTAGTTTTTGAATTGGCGCTCGCGAGCGTTGTGCCTCGGCCACCATTTTAACGATTTGTGCAAGCAAGGTATCGGAACCAACTTTTTCTGCCCGCATTAATAAACTACCCGTTTCGTTTACAGTAGCACCGATCAGTTTCTCGCCGGAAAATTTAGCCACTGGAATTGGTTCACCGGTGACCATGGATTCGTCTACGTTGCTTTCACCATCGATAACAGTACCATCCACGGGTATTTTCTCGCCGGGACGAATACGTAGAGTATCGCCAGGTTGTACATATTCCAACGGGATATCTTCTTCCTTTCCATCTTTTCGCACGATACGAGCCGTATTCGGGGCAAGACCGAGTAACAACTGAATGGCTGCATTGGTTCGTGAGCGGGCACGTAATTCTAGCACCTGCCCTAAAAGCACCAACGTTGTAATGACGGCGGCGGCTTCAAAGTAGACATCTACCAAACCGCCTTCCATTTGCATGATCGGTGGGAAGATCTGTGGAAATAATAAGGCAACAACGCTATATACCCAAGCCACTGAGACACCCATCGCAATCAAGGTAAACATATTGAGATTCCAGGTCTTTACTGATTGCCAACCTCGAACATAAAATGGCCACCCACCCCACAATACAACCGGAGTGGCTAAGGCAAACTCAATCCATTGAACCGTTTGCATAGTAATCCCAGCTGGTAGCAATGAAGGCAATAAATCAGCAACCATCGCGAGAACAAATACGGGGATAGACAGAACCGCACTGATCCAAAAACGACGGCTCATGTAGATGAGTTCTTCGTTTTTCTCTTCAACGTTTACCGTTAATGGCTCCAATGCCATCCCGCATTTAAGACAATTACCAGGATGGTCCTGTACTACTTCAGGATGCATAGGGCAAGTATATTCAGTTTTGGTTGTAGTCACCGATACACTCAGTGGTTCCAGTGCCATCCCACATTTAGGGCAACTACCAAGATGATCCTGTACTATTTCAGGATGCATAGGGCAAGTGTATTCAGTTTTAGTCGTCGCCACCCGTACCTCCAATTGGTTCCAGGAACATCCCACATTTAGGGCACTTTCCGGAATGATCCTGTATTACTTCAGGGTGCATTGGGCAAGTGTAGTTACTGTGCTCCACCATTTCATGTTTATGCATATTTTCGTTTTCTTTCATATCATCCATTTTTCCGTGATCATGTTCCATATCATTGTGGTTTGTTTCTTTCTTATTCATTTTCAACTCCGTATTATGTTTAATAAATCTTCTTTCTATTAAATCTTACCTAATCTCATATTAGCATTTTTTATGCTAAGGTTTTCTCTTTCCTAAGAAATAATTGTATGAAAGCACTATAAGTGTACCAAAATAGAAGCTGTACCCGATTATCCAGAGTACTCCGATCAGAAAACCTCCCAGCGTCACAGGCCATACAAATCCTGGCAAGAGAGGAACCCATACTTCATACATTGTCCATCCAAATAAAATTCCTGCTAATATGCAGAGGATGTAGCTTACTATCAGTGTAACGAATAACGCATAGTTTGTAGCTTTTAGGTCAAGCTGGGATTTTCCCCCATCACTTTGAAATTCTTTTGATTCATTAATCATAATTTCCTTCTTTCTTATTTCTAGTATTTATATTTTTATTCAATTTCTGTTTTCATCAAATTAAACTCCTCGCGATTGATCTCACCCCGCACATATCGTTCTTCTAATATTTCCCGAGAAGTTCTTTTTGTTGATGCACTGATAATATTTGACTGTGAAGTGTTGTTTGATAATAGACGGCTTCCAACCCATAAAGCAACTACTATCACAACTCCCGCAATAACTAAAAATGTTACAAAACCAAATCCCATCATCATATTATTTTTCCTTTCTTGTTTTCCTATAATCTAAATCATAAACAAATGAATTAAAGAAATTTTATGTTTTTGGTAAAGATTTTGTAAATAACTAGGAGTATTTTCTTGATAATCGAAATTTCTTACAAATGGGAAGCTATAAAAAGGAGGTAATACACTGGGAAATTGAACTTGCTTCAGAAGTGGCCTTTATTTCTCCAGTGGTGAGTTTATAGGTCTTTATAGGAAACCTACTGATTAAGAGTCCGTTGCTCTTTGTGTCCACCCAGTTTCATTTCAATTGAACCATTTTGCACCAGGGCTTATGACTAAATACCCTTCAGATAAACGCATATCATTTTCTTAAAGGAAAAATGAGATAATATTGTTATTCATTCATATTTTCTTGTATTCATAATCAAACCTCAATATCAACGGAGTCTAACAAATGAAAAAAATAAGAATCTACACTCAAAATATGGGATCCATTGATGCATTTATATCTGCAGAAAAAAACCCAGAAACTGCTCAAAAAATCATTGAAGCCTTACCAATAGAATCTAAGGCTAGAATATGGGGAGATGAGGTTTATTTTGATATTCCAGTCTATATAGGTGAAGAAAATTCCCAGGTAGAAGTAGAGGTTGGATCACTGGCATATTGGCCATCAGGTAATTGTTTTTGCATTTTCTTTGGGCGAACACCTGCCAGTAGTGGAGAATTGCCAGCTGCTGCCAGTCCTGTAAACGTGTTTGGAAAAATTGATGGAGATGTCACAGTTCTTAAAAAAGTAAAAAACGGGGAATCGATTAAGATAGAAGAAGCGTAAACTCTTTAGATGAAATCCTTCGCAGCCCGATACGCTGCGACGATATTTTCGGGCGGCGTGCCTGGTTGAATAGAATTTGTGGGAGCCATTATGAAATGGTCAACTCCGAGGGCATCATAATACCTTTTTACAAATGCTGCTACTTCCTTTGGTGAAGCGTGTAATAGAAGTTCCTGCACATCCAAACCGCCGTGAAAAACCAAACGGTTTCCAAATCGCTCCTTTAATTCCATTGGATCCATTTTGCCCTTGATGGGTTGTATAGGATTGAGAATATCGACACCAGTATCAATAATGTCACTGATTAAAGACATGATAGCGCCGCACGAATGAAAAAATATTTTCGCATTTGTTCGTTCATGAATCATAGAGTTTAATTTCATGTGGAATGGTTTGATCATCTCCCGATACATTTTTGGCGAAATTAATAATCCATTTTGGCTTCCTAAATCATCGGCTGTTTCTACAATATCAATATAATCACCCACTTCATTTAGGAATACTTCCCATAAACCAATATGGATTTCAGCAACTTTGTTTAATAATGCAATTGCAAAATCCTTGTTTGAAATCATATCTTCAAAGAATTTTTGCATTCCTCGCAAATTCCAACAATCCTGAAAAATTCCTGCCGAGATATGGCCTGCGGCAATAGCATAGTCAGTGTCCCGATATAGGTGAATAATATCTTCTTTTAAATTCTTTACTCTGCCAGGTTCTTTAGGGTCAGGCCATGAGTATGTCTGCAAATCATTAATATTTGCGATTGCTAATGGATGGCCTGTGCGTTCGTTGTAAAAACCTCTTGGAACATATTTCACCCCCCATTCATCAAAGAAAGACCCATCATCGAGAATTTCTAATTGAAAATTCGATGCGCTTTTTAGAAAAATTCTTCTTATTGGGATATCAAAGAATTCCAATACTCTCTGATCTATTTCACCAATAGTATTAAGGAATGTTATTGTTTCTGATACAATATTATCGCCAAACCCTAGGTATTTCTTTAACTCTATGTATGCTGGAGTACAAAAAGAGGCAACTCTCCCCCCCAAGTCAACTATCGCTTTATCAAGTTTTCTTCCAGATAGAATTGCGTTGACCCGCTCTCGATGATTCATCCTTTTTTTATTCACAAATAATAAAATTTTCTTCGGGTCCTGCGGGTGTAAATATAAATAAAGCTTTAAGTGGTTCGTTTCCAGTATTCTTTATCTGATGTTTTTCTCCAGCATAAGCAACTACAACCATTTCTGGCTCTAGATTGATTTCCTCATGTCCAATAATCAATTTTCCTTCGCCTGAGAGGATATACCATGTCTCTTGTTCTGTGTGATGCAGATGCCGGTTTCCTGATTCGCCAGGAGGAATGGTGACCACACCAATAGATAGTTGGGGTGAAGTTCCATGAATTTTTGGAGATAATAAAACCTTTAACTCTCTATGATAAGGAAGGGAAGACCAAAATGGCTTAACATTTTTTGTTTTATTAACGATCATACGCACCTTTTCATAGAAAAATACGAGCAGGTTAAGAATTCACTCGTATTTTCACTTTAATCGATATACTCTAATCATTCAATATTTTTCAATGCTTCTACAAATTCCTTTGATGTGACAGAGACACAATAAAGCGCTTCCATCATTTTAACCATGCGTTTCGTACCCGCCAGTGTAGCTTGCTCCTCAGGAAAATCATTACCTAATGTCGTATCCCGTAAGAGAATTACTTTATAGTCATGCCAAAGTGCATCAACAACTGTTGTAAACAGGCACGCATCAGCAGCAAATCCAAGAGTAAACAAGTTATGAATCTTTAAATGACGTAGGAGCAGATCCAGTCGCGTTCCAACAAATCCACTGTAGGTGTGTTTGCGAATGTAATACTCATCTTTTTTCGGTTCCAGCAATTTTGAAATCTTAACATGATCCGAATCACCAAAATGGTATTCTCGTGGATCTACGTTGTCTTCAGCGAACATACGCTCCATATCCGTGTTTAATTGGCGCCTGAGAAGTTTTCCGAACTCTGATTCCTTTAGTCCAATTTTAGGAGCACTATTGTTTAAATAGATAACAGTCAATCCAGCTTTTCTGGCAGCTTCTAACGCTGGAACAATGGCTTCTTTAACAATTTTCGCTTCATGATCAGCGCTACCTAGCCAGCATAACGCTGGGCGGTCCCGTTTATCCCCTTCTCCTTCTTTCCACGTTGGTTTAGGATCATCCGGGTGATGGCCAAGGCCATAAACATCCACAACTAAAAGTGCGGTTTCGTTAAAATCCGCATCATACTCTTCAAAACCGTAACCCAACCATTTTTCCGGCGGGAATACTCGAAAGAATCTTGTATTTACTTTTATTTTTTTGCCCATTTTTTACTCCTTTCTTTATTTATTATTATCAATATCTCCTGAAACGTATCGCAATATCTCAGCTTTACTGGCCTCCTTATGATTGAATTCTTGAATAATTTTTCCTTGGCGCATAACTATGATCCGGTGAGACAGTCCCAATACTTCATCAAACTCGGAAGAAGTGAATAGAATAGTAATTCCTTGTTTGGTTAATTCTTGCATAAATCCATAAACCTCTACTTTTGCGCCAACATCAATCCCACGAGTGGGATCATCAAGGATAAGCATTTTAGGTTCCGTTGCCAACCATTTTGCAATAACTGCTTTTTGTTGATTCCCACCACTTAGGTCGAATACAATTTTTTCAATTGAATCTGTAGATATACGTAATTTCTTGATGTACTCGAGTGCTTTGGTCTGCTTTTTCTGATTATTTATCAATCTAAAAAAATTCAATAATCTCCGCAAAATCACAAGAGCGATATTTTCATCTAATGGCCATGCCATAATCAAACCATGTTCTCTCCGATTAGCAGGAATCAATCCCCACCCAGCTTTAATCGCTTGGCTTGTAGAATGAATATTAGTTTTCTTTCCTTCAAATAGTATCTCGCCAGAATTTGCCTTTTCTAAACCAAATAAAATATGAAATAAATCGCGAATCCCACTACCCTCTAATCCAGCAAAACCTAATATTTCACCAGCACGTACAGAGAAACTTACATTTTCAAGACACTTCTCTTTTGATAAATTTCTTATTTCAAGAATCAGTTGAGCTTTTTTATCAATTTTCTTAATGGGTGGGAACGTTTCATCAAACGTTCGACCGATCATTTGAGAAATTATGAATGGGATGGAGGTTTTTTTTGTTTCCCAAGTACCCATATATTTTCCATCTCGTAATACTGTTATCCGATCGCTTATTTTAAACACTTCTTCTAATCTGTGCGATACATAAAGTATAGTTATATCTTGTTCTTTTAGCTTTCTTATAATCTGGAATAATGCCTGTGTTTCTTTATCATTCAGCGCTGAATTTGGCTCATCCATAATAACGATGTTTCCTTCAAAAACAAGCGCTTTTGCAATCTCTATTACTTGTTTATTCGCAACAGACAAGTTTTCAACTATTTCATCAACATTGATTTCCACCCCAATACGGTCAAAAACACCACATGTCTTTTTGCGCATTTCATTATTGTTCAATATTCCAAACTTCAAAATCTCCTTCCCGGCGAAAACATTCGCTGTTACGTCCAAAGTTGGAAAGGAAAAAAATTCCTGGTAAATGATATTAATCCCAGCTTCGTGTGATTCCAAGGGATTTCTGAAAGATGTTTTCTCTCCTTTCATGAATATCTCACCGGAATCAGGTTGGTAAGTGCCGCTTAGGATTTTCATCAAAGTGGATTTCCCAGCGCCATTTTCCCCAACAATTGCATGCACTTCTCCTTTGTTTATTTTCAAATTTACCTGTTCAAGTGCATGAACACCCCCAAAACGTTTATCAATGTTTTTTAGATTAAGAATAACAGTGGGATTGTGCATATAATCTCCCATCAACAATGGTTAAATTTTCAGGGCAGATTATTTCTGCCCTGAAAATATATTTAAACCCTTTTTAATCGAAAGGTACGATGTTCAGGCTGTCCATATTTGCAGCCAACCAATCTGCATACCATGCTACAGCAGCATCTTTGTCTGAATTCCTCTTTAATATAGCTTCTAAGTTCTCACTACTAACAGCTTCAGCTGGTAAGAAAACCCATCCACCAGGCATCGGCTCACCTTCTAGAGCATACTTGGCCAGGTAGTACATTGGTAAGTAACCCTGTAAGTATGGATGTTGGCCAACAGCTCCATCAACATATCCAGCCTTCATGGCATCAAGTGTTTCTGGAATCAGGTCTGCGGTAATAGTCACAAAGTCAATGCCGTCTGGATTCAATATTGGCATCAATTTAGCGAAAGTCGGACCTTCAAATGTGCACAAACCAATACCTGCCACAATATCCGGATTTGCGACAACGATGTTCTCCCAGAAGGCATAGTTGGTATCCTGGACTGGAGTTGAGTCGAATGTCTCTGCTACGATGTCAGGATAGCCCTTGAAAACCTCACGCACGCCGCGGTCACGATCCTGTAGTGGTAAGGCAGGCGGGAAGCAGGAACCAATGATGACTAATCCTTCAGTCACTCCATTGTCAATGACTAGTTGACCTAGCTTTTTGCCAAAGTCAAACTCATCAGCTCCAACATAGGCATCTCGTCGTGCATCAGGGGCATCATTGTTTAATACTACAAATGGTTTGTACTCATCGTAGTATTGTTCCATAACTGGGGTCCAGATATCCTGAGGAAGCGGTACGAAAGCCATGCCTGCGGGATTCTTTGCAAGCAATCCTTCAAACATGCTGATAGCTGTGGGTGGATCATCCACTGTAGGACCAGTCACATCGCAGTCCACATCCAACTCTGCGCAAGCGGCTTCAGCACCATCTTTGATCAACACTGTAAACTCACTTGCAAAGTTGTGCATAACGAAACCGAAGAATGGTTTTTCAACCTCTTCTTCTGCTGGCGCTGCTTCTTCTGCTGGCGCTGCTTCTTC
>SDBT01004825.1_pt1 | contig 22807 bp, 22 predicted proteins | sample 2277101 | NCBI WGS metagenome assembly SDBT01 (sample SAMN10404973, study PRJNA504765) | marine sediment metagenome | isolation source: marine sediment core GS10_PC15, 103 cmbsf | place: Arctic Ocean: Southern Knipovich Ridge | collected 2010 | reverse complement strand
AGCGAGGAAGAAGTTCCTCGAATTTGGGGACCAATGGTGGTGGGGGAGTAATCAATCCATCCCCGTAGATTCCTTCATAGGTGATGACTTTGACTATTTTACTGAAGCTCTCACCGGTTATCCCAAAAAATCCATCGACGAAACCCACGGCCCCACCTTCTCCCTCCACGAACAATACCTAAAACGAGTCAAGAAAAAGAAGATAGAAATCGTAAATACAAGACAAGCAACCGCAACCGCATGAGAGAACGGTAAATGTCTGTCTTCAATTCGATTCAGGGAACAACCCTAATAAATTGGCGAATAGGTCTCGTTGGACCAACTATCTATAGTGGTTCAGCCGACCCGACTATCAGCCCACCCACCCCACTTGCAGATGGTTTCCGCAATGGTGACCTTTATATTCGGGCTGACACCGGAGCCTCTACCATTTGGGTTCGCGACGGTGGTACATTCAGTTCTGTCTCCACCGGAGCTACGGGCGGTGACTTCGATGCTGATGTCACGATGGGCGCAGCCGCTCAATTCCTTCTTGATGAAACTGCGGTAGCAGGCGCTCCGGCACTAACCTTCGATGGGGATTCTGATACCGGTATTTTTCAAACCAACCCCGATGAGATTTCTTTTTCCACGGACGGTATCTCAAGATTCATTATTGAGTCGGATGGAACCCTAGCATCTACAACTGCTACCTATGAGTCTCTAGTCCTCAATGACAATGATATTCCGAACCGAAAGTATGTTGAAGATACTTTTGTCAATATTGCTGGTGACAGTATGACAGGTGATCTAACCTTCATTGGTACTGCTCAGTTATTTGCTGCTGATGGTTCAATTGCTGATCCTGGTATTTCATTTGGAAACGATACGGATAATGGCTTTATGCTCGACACCGGTTTAGGTGTAGATTCTGTTGGTATAGTTTCGGGTGGTGCTCTCATTGGAGATTTTACTCCTGACGGGTTGCAGATGCGCAACGGCGCACAAGTGATTGGTGATACAGGAAGTGCAGGTACCCCATCGTTTTCATTTACTGGTGAGTTAGATACAGGTATCTTTTCCGATGGCACAGTTGAACAATTTGGATTTTCTACCGGAGGCACGCAACGCTGGCTTATGAATGCCAGTGGTCATTTTATCCCCGGTGCTGTTGCCACATACGACATAGGTTCTACTGGAGTTCCGATTCGCAATCTTTATACAGACCACACACTCGCTGAGTTTGGTGCTGCTGGAGACCCATCATACTCCTTTGATTCGGACACTGATACGGGAATGTATCGCAGTGCTGCTAATGAAATTTCTTTTGCAACTGATAGCACACAACGATGGTCTGTTAATACCAGTGGTCATTTTATCCCCGGTGCTGTTACCACATACGACATAGGTTCTACTGGAGTTCCGATTCGCAATCTTTATACAGACCACACACTCGCTGAGTTTGGTGCTGCTGGAGACCCATCATTTTCCTTTGATGGCGATGGCACTACCGGAATGTACCGTGCAGCATCTAATCGGATTGGTTTTTCTACCGGTGGTACGCAGCGTGTTCTAATCGATGACACATTCTTTGATGTAAACGTTCCTGTTAGAGCTAGCACCGCCGATAATGCGACAACGCCGTCGTATTCTTGGGACGGTGATACTGCAACCGGTTTCTTCAGATCAGCGTCTGAAGAAATTGGAATAAGCACCGGAGGTACTAATCGCTGGTTTGTTCGTGCCAATGGTGACATCGAGCCAGTTGCCAACAACACTTATGATATTGGCGAGTCTGGTCTTCGTGTTGCAACTGTTTTCGCTACCACGTTTGATGGTACTGCAACAGCAGCCCAATATTCTGACTTGGCTGAGCGGTACTCTGTTTGTAAGTGTTGCGCTGTAGAGCCCGGCACCGTTATGATTATTTGTGACCATGAGGACCATGAAATTTGTGCTAGCGGAAAGCGTGCGGATGATCGTGTGTTGGGCGTTATCTCAGAGGCTCCAGGATTCATGATGAACAAGGATGCAGGTGGAGATGATACACATCCGTATATTGCCCTCCGTGGACGTGTTCCAGTTAAGGTTACCGGTGACGTAAAGAAAGGTGACTTGTTAATTACCTCAAGCACGCCCGGACGCGCCGAGACTGCTAGCATTGATAACAAGAGATTCAATCACTGTGCCATATTTGCTAAGGCGTTGTCTTCGGCTAACAACGGAATGGTAGAGGCCGTCATTCTTTAAGATGCCGCGCAATAAGTTGCGCATGCAGTATTACCAGTAAAGCGAATGCGGTGCCGTGGCTCTTCTTGAAGAAGTATTTCTTTGGGTCATTATCTGGATTTTCCTCTTCTAACTTTTTCCAAATGACTTCGGTTATCTCTTCTTTAGGTTTCCCAATAAGGTATTTCTTGCGCGGGCGGATAACCGCGAGTAGCACGGCAACATCTGCTACTGATTTTGGAGGATACATCTCACATAGGTTCATGTGTTTCGAGAGGTGAGTCAATCGATATCTAGTGTCATCGGAATCAAAAAACCTATCATCCTGGAACCAAGACCAATCAATCGGTGCTGCAAGTAATTCCTCAATCTCATCATTTGATTTGACAAGATCGTACACGTGATTAGGAATAAGGTCTACCTTGAAGTATCCCATAAATTCAGCTTCTTTATACGGAAATGCAGCTAAATTTATGGTAGGGTCTACCGGTATACGCTGGAAATAGATCCCCGTTTTGTGTGGAGACATAATATCATTATTGACTTGCGATGCTTGAATGAAATCTTTCAAAGACGCGAGCGCCCGATCCCGGTCGCTCACATCCAAGTCTACATCAGGTATTTCAACTTCAGGTAACATTCATGTTCCCGTCAAGGATTTTTCTAACCGTTAGGATATCATCCTCGTCGTGTTCAATCTTGTCAAGCCAATACGGCACATTGATGTGGTCGTACAGCATATGAAGAACTTCTCCCTGGAAACGGGATACTAATTCTTCCACGCACGGATCATATCCGAGGAGCACCCACGGAGACAATTTATTCTCTCTAACCATGTTGAGAGCCTGTCCTGGCGTAATGCGCTTGAAAAACTCTGGAATATCTATTCCGTTATCGGAACACCAAACACGGATATTCTTGCAAGTTTTCTTTGCTTGCGACGACGCATCTTCGGTTTCGCGGATGTATTCCCGGAAGCCATCCAAATCACGCTCGTTACACCATTTCTTTTCAGGAATTTTATTGTCCACCAGCCAGTCCACATATTTGAATCCAGACATAACGTATTCGGCGGATGTAAACTTCGCAAGTTTCACGAAGGCATTGTAGAACGGAGACTTACAGAAATCCTCCAGTGTCTTTTCTTTTCCACGACGAAGCAAACCGGTTCGGCGCTGCCAGTGAATGAATAGGCGATGGGCACGGATGACCGTAATATTGTTACGATCTAGGAAGCGTTTCTTCTTTGTACACATGTGCCGTTCAAACCACGGCTTTCTAACGAACTCTCGTTCGCAGAATGTGCACTTAAACTTTGTTGCTTGTAGTGCCATTAGCCTTTCCTCAGTACGTCAAATGCTTTAGCCAATTCCTTGACCTCGTCTTTTTGATATCCAAGGGATTCTGCGAGTCGAGACATGCCTACCTTATCATTATGGCGGCACCACAACTCCACTTCTTCCTCCCGAATATCTTGGTACTTATAGCTCAATAACTCCATCATTCGACTTAAATTGCGAGACTTCGTTGGTTTGAAGAACTTGTGTCGCACGTTACGCCCCAACCCGCAGCATGCCAATAACTTTGTCTGTAACTCCGGGTGTCCATAAAGAGAGAACCACCCGTCGTTACACAGAGTGTTAAAATTCTTCACTAGTTCCGCATGTGATTCATCGTTAATTGCCCCGGTCATCCATTGGGGTAACATCCAAGAAACACTGCGTTCTAGCTCAGACAACATCTCCGCATCTTCCCCGAGGGCTTCATAAACCCCCAGGTTATTTTCGTCAAGATATGACAAAACGGAGAAGATGTCTAGTTTGCTGGCCATGACTTATGCGGCTTTTCTTGGTGGCGAAATGGTTGCCTCGATGATATCCCAACGCTTAGTAACGACTTCGTAAGTCTCTGGTTGGTCCTCCGGAATGTCGGTGTCGAGCACTTTCACTTCCTTCAGGTTCTCCAGATTGTAACGCGCCGGATGGGAACCACCCCCGCCGACAAGCTGCTGTCCAAAGATTGCATCCTTGTCATTAGATGCCTTGCCCATGGTGAACGGATAGAACAAACGAACCTGCTCGCCCTTATCTTTTGAGGTGTAAGTCACCTCGACAACCTTGCGGTTGTAAATCGCTTCAAGTAGTTGCTGTTTCATTAGTTTCTCCTTTCAATATGTTAAATTACCAAACGTCGCCGACTGGTTTGTAAACTTCGAATTTGCTAGCCGAGAAGAAGGCACACAACGGTCCTTTGTTATCCTTCCTTCGTTTTTGATCTATGAAAAGTTCTGATTCCTCTTTTCCAGGAATCGTGATTACTTCGTCTGACCCCACCACTTTGGCTCCCTCGCCCGCTACGATTGTTTCCATAGAGTTCGGCTGTCCTCCCAATGGTACCACAAGTAAATCCTTATCATTAAGCTGCGGAGCAGTCCAGGTATTTTGCGGAAAAATCGTACTGGTTCGCAGACGTAGAAATTCTGGTTGATACCCATCGATTGGATTCAAGCAAAACACTGGAAAATGTTTTCCGCCAACTTCCCACAACGGAATAGACTGAAGATATTCCATATCTGTGCAAAGAATAGACCAATGTAATGGCATCACCACTTCGTACTCACCGATTTTCAGCGTAATAGATGCTGAAGAAAATTCTTCCAGAAATTCTACCACATTGAAATAAAAATCGGGATTCTGATGATCTTGAAAACTAAGAACGCCATGGTGAACTTCATCCCCCACTTTCATGGTTCGTGTGTCAAGTACCCTGTTCTCAGCCGTTAGAATTAACATCGTGATATTCTACCTCTATAATTTGGAATGGTTGTTTTGCTTCTTTATATAGTGCCCGTCTGGTTGCTGCATGCTTTTTAGAAAATCCGCTATCCCCACAGATATCAAACACTGAAAGATGTGTTTTGTCCTTCGCTATTCGTAACCCGCGACCAAGGGTCTGGATAACTTTTTCGAATTTCTTACCCGGCTCGATGATTACAAGATTGAAAATTCTCGGTATATCAATACCGGTTGATGCAATACCAAACGTGCAAATGAGAATTTCGTTATCGCCCTTGTTAAATGCCTTATAAAATTTGGTTCTATCTTTATCGCGTCCGTCGAGCGATAGAGAGCCTGGAATATATTCTTCAAGAATTTTTCCGTGCTTACGATATTGGACCAATACCATCGTGTTTCCGCTAGTTTCTGCAACTTCACGGATAAGTTCACCCATGTATGCGACGCGGTTTTTGTCAGAGAATAACCAATTGAGTTCGTGTCTCCATTCCTCATGATGATCTTGAACTCTCCGGTATACTGGATTTAACGAATCGAATAATTTTACCTGATAAATATTTGCATGCGCAAGTATTCCTTTTTCCTGTAATTCATGAGACCGCATAACAAATACGGTTTCGCCGACCGTACCAAGGATCTGTTTCCTGAACAAATCTTCCTTCGGCATAGTACCAGTACATCCAAATCTGAATGGCACATTTGCCGCTGGACCAGATAACATCTCACTGAGTACCTTTGCTTTTGCTTGGTGGACCTCGTCTACAATGACACACTCAACCTCGTTAAACAATTCCGGGAAATGATCGAGAGACTGCCACGTAGCAATGGTAGTTTGTTTTCGTTCTTTCCTTTCACCGAACCAAATTCCAGTATCCAATCCGATTTTATTAAACTCAAATTGTGTTTGGACAATGAGGTCAATACTAGGAACAATAACTACTACTCGACCATGAGGTTGCCAAATTTTTGATAGGCAACCGCAAATTAGAGTTTTTCCGCTGCCGGTGGCAAGCTCAAGAATACCGCCCCCTTGCGTAATAGCAATGTTGATTGCGGCTACTTGATGATCCCACAACGTAATCGGATTACCATCAGCATCATTGTATTCTCTCAGAAACGTATTATCCACCAGTTCCAATTGAGAAGAGATTGTATTTCTCCAATTGGTCTGGTCTTCGATTTCTATGTTGTACCCAAACTCTTTGCTTAGAACATCAATTGCTTCGTAAGCAAGATTTAGGTAAGTGCACCCCGATGCTTTGAATAGACGAATCTTACCGTCCCAATGTCCAATTTTGTAAGAAGGCATATGCACGAAACCGGGCACGTAGAAAGTCAAGACCTCCTGACATCTCTCCAGGGCCTCCGGGTCAAGTCCTTTGAATTTCACATTGACTTGGTCTTGTATAACTAGCTTTGCTGTTGGCATTGGAACAATTCATCGTATCTTTGTAGCCATGCGTGCTCAGATTCTTGCCAATGAAAACTTCGGGGGCACGCACGCACCAAATCCAACCACTCCGGGTCGCGGGCTGGCTCTAAATCAACCCCCATCGCATTGAGTTTAGCCAGAAACACTGGGTTTATTTCAGCCCATACTACCATCTCTGAATAGCTCATCGTAATATCGTAGGGGTAGAGTTCTTCCATCTGGTTTTCGATGCCAAAAAACTCACAACACACGTTCAACAATCTGTCATCAATTTCTTGATACAGTGTTTTGAATGGTTCTTGCCTACGGATTGTCCGAGGTATGTCTTTAATATAAGCCTCGGGAGTGTCATGGACAAGGGCAAACTGCCGAAGATGCTCCGGCACCACATAACTAAGTGCCACACTATGCCATGCCACCGAATATGGATAAGGCGATTGATTTCCATAACGGTACTCACACGCGATCCCGTGGGCGATGTCCTTTAGATGTATTTCATCTGCTCGGGGTTGGAGTGGCCAGAAAAACGATCCACTGTATGTCTGAAGGCAATGAGCCATGTCACGCCCATGAAGGGGCTGCAACGCGAGTCCGTTATTGACATAACATTGTTCATCGATGTAAACCATCGAGCCCAATGTCATTCTAGAAACATCAATTGTTTCTGGTTTCCCGAGTTCCATCTATGAACACCTCTTGGAGACCGGCTATGCGCATGTCTACGATTTTAGAGAGCATGATGCTTCGGTTCACAAAACCCTCACGAACATCTTCCAACATATGTTGACGGTTGGCAATGACGCGGATCATGTCAGAAAGAAGCTGAACATAATCGTCTGCCTTCACATGATTATTAACTTCTGTTGGTGTCAGCTTCCCATATTCGACTGTTGCATCCGTATGCGAGGTAAACCACACATACTTCTCAGCCTTTGTTCCATCAAGAAGGGTTTCCAACCATTTGCGTACTTGAAGTGCATCAGTGTGAATACCATTGTAAAAGTACGCAAGACCAGTTGTTTCCTCAAGTGTTTGCTGCAATGTTCCGATTGGAGCCACATGCTTGTCTGCATCCAATTTTGCATCAGCATAATAGTCGGCTGCTCCCATTACCGCATCAATCAGTGGTTGCAACGGATGGTCGTCAGAATGTTCGGGGTCCAGCTTTGCTGAATCCCGAACAAGATCAAACCAGCGAATGATTTTGAATAGTTTAGGCTTCTTCGCTGCCATCTTCTTCTAATTCCTCTTCCGTCATCCGACGCAGGATACCACTTGGGTTGAGTTCATCCGCCCACGTCATTGCTTCATGGGCAACCTTTTTGAAACCAGAATCCTGAAACTTGGTTGGATTATCCGCTGGTCCAAATTGTTTCCAACCTTTTCCAGCTACAGTGACTGCACCTTCAGCGATGAGCAAATCCATGAGACCTGAATATGGGTCCATACCCGTATTAAACGGAACTTGAATCTCAATGCGTTGGAATGGCTTTGATGATCGGGACTTGAGGTTGTCGATAACACAGGTGTGTCCAATGACCATTTTCTTTTTGGCATCGTCTTTGAGCATGCCTTTCTTCATGGCCTTGTAATAATCTTGCGTTTCTTGATCCAACTTTTTGTCGTCAGACTTCAGTTCTTTCTTCGTCATCAATAAACAACCAGATGCCATATAGAACATCTTGTGACCACCAGTCGTCTTGTGGCGCGGACCGTATTTGTCCTGGTTATCCATGACATGTCCAACACCAATGACCAATACCGGAATATGGCTTGTAAGATGAGTTGTTGATTGAACAACGTCGCCAGTCTGTTTGGCCTTCTGACCCATGTCACCTACCAACTCACCCTCAATGGCTTCTTTCCATTGTTTATCAGTCATAGCCGCCGACCAAGAATCGACTATAATGATCATTGGTCGCTTGAAGTCATCCGCTTCATCGGTGTAAGCGGCGCGGTAGATTTGGCACATGTCGGAGATGTACTTCTTAATCTCTGCCAATGTGGCGCAGGTTACGTACTGGAAGTTCTCCTCATTCAAGTCTACTCCGGCACGCTCTAACCAAATCTGACCGGATTTGTCGTTGGTAGCCTTTTCTACGTCAATCCATAGAACGAACGCATCGTCATCCCGTTGGGCGCTCGCGCAGGCATACGCAGCTTGCAATGATTTACCCGAACCGGATTCACCATAGTAGACGTAGTTCCGTCCGAACAAGAGACCTTGATCGAACTTACCGCCCATGATGCGATTCATCGCGTAGTTCCCCATATCAACCCAAGAGTCAATTGTAGAGAACCCGACTTTCATGGTCGGGGAGTCATATGTTTTGAAAGCTGTGTTCAGCTTCTTTCTAAATTTACTAGCCATAGGGCTTCTCCTCTCATTGAGAGGGCTTGCCCCTGACTGGTAATGGTCTCGAACCATTACCAGTCAGGGGTGCCCAATGCTTTACGCGGACTGGCTAACTCGTGCCCGAATCTTTGCAGCTAGATCCTCGTTGGCGGATGGCTGCTCGGAAGGAGTTTCGGCAGGTGAGTCATCCGCAGCAGCGGCGACATCAGCCGGAGTTTCCTCGACGGTATCGGTCGAATCTTCGGTCCGCTTACTACGAGCGGCTTTCAGACGATCAAGAGCACTTACAGCTTCTCCGGAATCGACGGTGGTATCAGACTCACCGTTGGCCTTTCCGGCGTTGGACGTTGCCGCAGTTGTACGGGTCGTTCCTTTCGCCTCGGTGCCACCAGAACCATCACGCTGCTTGTAAGGCTTAAAGCCAGCCTCTTCCCACTCCTTGCGCCAGTAACCATTCTCACCGGTCAGCATGCGCTGGATGGAAACTTCCATCATCTCGGTAAGAACATCGTACTGTTCATCGGTGGGGCGCGGTGGTAGACGCTTGGACAGGTCGTGGAGACCATGCTCAGCGATTGCAGCAAGCTGCTCCTCTGTCAGTGCGTACTGACTCTTCGACCAGCCAGAGCCCGTAGTCCAATCGGCATACTCGCCTTGCTGCAACTTTTTGATAATGAAGTTGTAGCCTTCGAACTTAGACATGTCCACTTTGGCGTCGCCCAGAATTGCCTGAACGTCTTCCTCGGTGAACTCGCCGCATGGCAGGGCATCGAATGGATCTTCTTCGTTATCGAAGATCGAATCGTAGATGAGTCGATGGAGCTTCTTGTTCATCGGGAAAATACGGATTGGGTTCTCAGGAACCTCCTCTTCCGCAAAACCTTTTCCCACGAAGCCTTGGTAGGAATATACAGGCTTCTTCCAGTGAAAACCGGCAATGCGCTTTAGCTTGTCGGCGTCCTGGGTTTGTCCTGTGTTGCGTAGTTCCTTCTCTTCCGCGTAAAGATCACGCACGGGAACCAACACTGGGCAACGCTCGGAGGGATCATACATCTCTCGACATGGAGCCGAGTATTTGATGAGCTTGGAGTCGTTGTCTGGATCGGTGAAGGTCATCGGTAAGGTGATTTTCTCGGACCAGAACGCGCCTGTGTAGGAGTCGTTGTACGGTAGGAGACGAAGGGTTGCAGATGCTCCGAACTTCAAATTCCAGAAGGGGTATACGGAGTAATCACGCTCGAAGGTAGGTTGGCGCTCTTTGACGCGAGCACGCATGCGTTCTATCATTGAAGACATTAGTCTTTCCTCTCTCTTAGGGTAGCACAGGGCTACTAGGTTTATTACGTTTAATAAGTTCTATTTTCCAGTAGACCCAAAGCCGCCACTTCCCCGTTCAGTCATACTCAATTCCGAGACGTACTCGAAATCTGGTCTGACTATGGGTTTGATAACCAACTGAGCTATTCGCTCACCGCGCTTAATGAAGAATTTCTTGATCGATAAATTGACCAAAATCACCTGCACTTCACCACGGTAGTCGGAATCAATGGTACCTGGAGTATTCAGGACCGTGACACCTGCTTTATTGGCTAGACCCGACCTGGGTCGGATTTGAGCTTCAAAGCCTACTGGGAGTTCAAGGGCGATTCCCGTGGGAACCAACGCTCTCGCTCCTAAGTTATTTAGGCAAATCGACTCATCTATGGCCGCATATAAGTCCACACCTACGCTGCCGAGAGTAGCCATGCTGAGGTCTGGAAGACCCTCAAAATGGGGTAGCTTTTTGACCCTAACCGGAACCCGTAGAACACTCTCTTCCCATTGCTTAACTAGCTCGGGGGTGGGCAAGGCTCTGTCATCCATTGCATTGCCACCACTGAAGAGCCCACTAACTTTTTGGGTTTGGTCTGCTTGGGTAAACGGCTTATCGAATCTTTTTTCAGCCACCTGTCACTCCTCTCGTCGTCGGTGTACACACCAAGATGAGTCTGAGAGGAGTGAAAGTCAAGTCAGAGTATAGGAGCCATTGGCATGTTATCTGGATGGTCAAAATCGTTCTCATCGTAGTCATCCATATCGGGTCGAATGATGTCATCCAGTTCCGGTTCGTGGTACCTAATTTCATCAATCAAATGGCACATCAATACACACGACATTACAATATCGTCCTTTGCGCCTTCTTTTGCCGCATAGCTATGCCCACTCTTAATAAAGGTTTTTAACTGCGAGGCCAGATGCTTCGATTTTGGAATAAACAAATTTCTCTCCACGAGATTCTTAAACTCAATGGCATATCGCTTCTTCGATGAAACACTGGTTAACAACCCTCTCCATTTATTGGGTTGGGATTGACTCATACCAGATCCACGAACGTTGATGGAGGTCATCGAAGAATCGATTAAGAAGCCAGGGAAAGTAGCTTCGTCCTCGTATTCTATTGCACCTAATATTCCAATGCCCAAACCATTACGCTCAACCGAGTAGTAGGTTTGACAGCCACCTTCATGTTCAGGGTCGTTCATTTGAATCATGAAAATTCTTTTGAGCGTGCGCCGGAGCATTTTGGTTTGTTCAACTTGGTCACCCATGTTGTCATTCCATTCGGCAACCTGACGCATTTGCGGAACTTCCCATACCTGAATGCAAGCATCGTTTGCTCCAACGCCTTCTGATGGATCAAGAACGACTCCGTAGATTTGATTGGGGTTAACTTCCCTGTACCAACGCATGCCCCATCTATCGATAAATCGTGGTTTACGGATGATTTGACGCAGCGTAGCTAACTTGGTAGAAGCTATGAGCGTAGAGTCTCCGGATACGAAAGCACATTCGAATTCTCGAAGCCATTCTTCTTCTGTCAATCCCGCTCGGATAGCCTGCTTCTTGAATAGGGGACCACGGAATCCGGATTTGCTGTTGATGTCTGGTATACGTGTCCAGTGTGCATGAAATCCGATAAATCCATCAAGCATTTCATCATTATCGTCTTTAGTCTCTTCCTCTTCGGGAGAATACAGCATTCGGGATTCTTCGTTTTCGAATTCAATTTCCCAATCTTCTGGCTCCTCTTCCTCCCCATCAATCATTCCCGGAGCTTTAGCACGCTCAGCAAAAACATCTTTCCACACGTCGGACGACGAAGACATTACTGAATTAAACCAGATCTGTGCAAATTTGTCTTCATCCGTATTTGGAGTGGATGTGATAATGCATTTACCACCCGTGGAAATCGTTGGATAGATGGATGTCCAGAAATCATTTGCGATACCTGGGGGAACGAAAGCAAACTCATCAAGATAGATGAGCGAGTTCGCTTTACCACGGCCGGAGGTCTTAGTGGTAGCAGATGCGAAAATAGTGGAACCATTATCGAATTCTTTTCTCGTAACAATGTTTGTCTTGGTTCCGGGTTTTAACCACCATGGCAATTCTTCATAGCTGTACCATAGACGTGACATAATATCGGTAGCCCCGTCTTTATCTTTGGATGCAATGAGAATACGTTGATCGCGCTTAAAGATAGCCCACCATAATAGGAATGCTGCTGCCGTTTGCGTCTTACCGCACTGACGTGACAGCAAAGCTATAACCAGTTTGTTATCCTGGTATGTTTCGATGAGACTATTTTGATAATCGTAAAGAGAGAATTTCATTGCCCCTAAAACAGGGTTCTGAATCATTACGTATTCTCTGATGAAATAAATTGAATCCTTTTTGCATTTAACGATTTCGTTAATTTGCCAAGGCTCAAACGTTTGTTGATAACCGGCTGGTTTTACTTTACCGCCGTCTTCTTCTAATAATGTTGGCATTTATACCGTGACCGTGTTTGGCTCGACGGCGATCAATCGGTGTTGGTCTATTTGTTCTTGTTGTGCAACCGTTACCACACCTTTTTCTCGGGCGTCAGTTTCGGAAATAGCTTTGACGAGGACATTGTATATTTTTCCTGTGTCCTGGTCTTGAACGGCAACCTCATAGGGTTGTGGTACCATGCGCTCTCGGAGAGGGCGGGTAAACCTAAAATCGCGGTCGTGCTCTACCATGCGAATCGTGTCATCGCTTACTACCTCATAGGTACCTACTCCCTTTAGTAAGAGATTAGGAACGAATTCATAATTCAATGGTTGAGAATTATACGGACCCTGCAAGTGCATCGTGCTAGGCTCATCAGCTAGACGCTCTACTAAGTAGAACCCCTTTGGTGCTGTATGTCCTAAGATATCACGTAGGGCCATGTGCGATGTGACGAATGCTTCCGTCACGTTTGGTTGGACGTTCTGTCCTTCTACCTCCGTCTCCCGCTCTTTGCGGTCAGCTTCCAATTCCTGCATAAAAGCAGCAAATCTACCAGGACCGACGTACTTCTGTGCATCGGTATCCACATTACCCTCATCGGGTGTGCCATCCCATCCTTTAGCATACTTGGCTAGGCTTTTGTATGTTCCACCAGTCTCCTCTGGCTCCAGGTCGAGCTTGTCAGCATCTTCCATCTTCTCGCCGTCCTTATGGACCACGATATACCTCCAGTTGATATCGGTGAAATAAGCTACCTTCTGACGAAGGACGCCATTAGGAATGTCGGTTCCAAGTACCACGCGAACGTGGAAAATCTTGTCCAATCCTGGAGCATCATTGCTTGGGTTGAACATTGGCTCTACAGCCGCCAGCGGGTCATAGGATACCCGTTCGAGGGACCGCAGGTCATAGCCTAGCATACCAATCTGCAATCTGCCGAAAATATCATCATCATGCAGATGGCGGGTGGACTTTATGTGATAGACGAACTCGTCGTCCTGCTCAGCTAGAATTGCTTGGAATGACTGTGCCATAGTGGAAATCCTGTGTTACAGCAATATTTACTTGGACTCGCTTGGTGGCGTGGATTCACCATCATCAAGCTGCTCAACTGCCTTTAGTAGTTCTTCTCGGGAACCGTAAAAGTTGGCGGTGCCGATTTTGGTGTTGCCTTTGGAATTTTTCCCAAATGCCGCTTCTTTCATACGGTGTTCTTTGCGTTTCAGGTTGTGATTCGACTTATGCTCAACCGCCGTGCGGGTTTCGCCCATGAGTAAAGCTATGATTTCTAGCTGGCGATTTCTATATTTCGGGTCAATTGCGGGGAGTTCGTCGTACAATTCTGCAACCATGCTCATGCCTTTAACAATCAACTCTTCGCGCTGTTTCTCTGCCTCCAAGATGCTAAGTTCTAAATCTGACATCTCGGGCAGGTCTTCATTTGCCACACGGACAATTTCATGCGGTTCGACGGTGATTAACGCGGTATTTTCTTCCACCGGCAGATCTTCCGGAGGTTGCATATCGAGGGCATCGGCGATGTTGGGATTAAGTCGTTGAGTCATTTTTTTCTCACTTTGCCTACTTTCCTAGTCTTCCGGCTCATCACACTACTTATTCGTGACTTGGACGAAGCTCGGGTAATTCTACTTGACCGACCGAGGTTTGCTGCCGTTTGTTTCTTGACTCTTGTTGGTCCAGCCGGGCTTAAACTCTTAACCTGCTCTGGTGCCCGTGCCCTGATAGGATGTCTTCGTCCTTTGCGATTAGCGTGATTCCTGTACAGTTCCGCCTCGGTCAATACGAGGAAATCAATCCCACGCCGGTCAGCCCACTGAGTAGCGGCACCCCACTTAGCCTCATTTTTCATACGTTCCATCGCATCTCTATTGGTGCGGGCGTGCGCGGCAGTAGCTTCATGCATTGGTTTGATTTCGATGAGCTTGGTACTTTTTCTACCACCCTTTGTCAAATAGGTTACCAAAAAATCAGGAACATATACTGTTTGATTTTTACCCTCTGGTTTGAGCGGATTCCTATATGGGATCTTGTGCGGTTCCGATGCCCACGACAATACATCAGGATGATTATCACAATAGTTCATGAATTCCCGTTCCCATGAACTACGAAAGATGATAGGATAATCTCCAGTGTATTTGCTCGGGTTCTGCGGATGAAAAGGGCCCTTAGCTGCTCTAGCCATTATCGATGTCTTCCCCTTCCTCTCGGAGGAAGTCGGCTTGTGCTTGACTCTTAATCGACTCTAGTATGGCTTGTTTAGCGCGTGCATCAGCCTGACGTGCAAGCTCATTATTTCCTGCTGTACTAGCACTATCTGCTATAGCTTTTTCTACATCAGCAATTTCTGTGTATCGATTTGCTTGTTGCTCAGAACGATCCGCAGCAGTTATGAACGCATCAGACTTCTGTTGGTTAACTGGATTGACAACCTTAGTTGTATTGATGGGAACAATTTGACCTGCCGTACCAAGTTTTTGCTTAGTATTATCTAATGCACTTCTCGTTGCTGATGATCTTGTGTCTCTCTCATCTTGTAACCCACGCTGATTATTGAGAGCATCAGTTACAATCTTTCTACGATTATCCAATTGTGCATTGCGCTTCAATGCACCACTTCTTTCTGGAGAATCCCGCGTTGGGTCATTAATCAATCCTTCTTCACGAATTTTCTGTTGATCTGTATCGATTCTTTGTAGTTCGTCTTGCTTGCCTTCTATTGTTCGTGGTAATGGATTGGCAGTTTGAGCAGGGGATAATGGCTCCTGAAGATTAGATTCTTCTTCCGGACCAAACGGTACTCCCTGTATTCCCGCACTTTCGAAATCATCTGATTCTAAATCATCATACCCGGCTTCGTTAGCAAGATTTTTAGCAGTTTGTTCTGGGGTGCCAAAAGCTCCCCGGCTAGCACCCTGAGTAAGTTCTTGAAGTATTAATGCATCCTCTCCGGGGAACATCGCTCCAGGGAATGACGATGCAAGTTCGGTAGATTGATCTAATGGAACATTACGTCCATCTCTAGCAATACCATCCTTACGTTGAGTTGCTAAATCGGTTTCGGGGAACTGACCTAGTATAGCTTCTATGAAACCACGAATCCGTCCACGATTTTGTCCAACAGTGAAATAGTAACTTTCATACTCGAAGTTGGCACTTACCCCTACATTCCCTGTTCGGTCTTCCTTATCCACATTTTCATGATCCCAGGACGTTATCACAGGATGGTGAAACCAATAGACATTAACGCCATCCGGTTCTGTTCCTAAATCATATATGACAATGGACTCAAAGAAATGCCGCATGTCATTTGGCTTCAATTTCATGCCAAGGGACGGGCGCTGACCCATTTTTGAACGCATTTCTTCACCAGTCAAGATGTGTGTAAACTGGTACGAATTGATTTCATTGTTGCCATCAATTCTTGATAATGAATTAACACCAGAAACGTCTTCTCCCACAGTGGCAAGATGGCTATAGAAATGGGTATGCTCTTTCCAAAGAGCCATTACTACAGAAGTAGAATCATCATGGAATGTCATAGAGGCAGGTGGAAACTCAATTGTAGTGGGCACCTTAATCCATTTATTATAAGACCGTAAGGTTTCCATCTTCATTTGCGGTCTTGGATGGTCTAGGGATCTCAGATGGGTATAGAGCTTTCCGTTGTTCTGGATAAATTCTCCGATGTTCGTAATTGGGTTAGCTAGAACTCTTTGGTTTATTTGGAATTCTATGAGATACGTGAACTTCTTCCGGGGGATACTGAGCGTGTTGGATCGTGCACCACCGGGAGCGGAGTTGAAATTCCGTTCATCACTAGCATAATTGACAAACGGCCAGCCGTTCTCTATACGTCCTCGGGGTGGTAGATTTATCGCCATATTCAGTACCTCACGTAAATATATTTATCCGATGCAACAATCAGCAATCAGGGGAACTAATGCGCGTTGAAGTACGCCACGATAATGTGGAAAAAGCACTGAAAATTCTCAAGAAGAAGCTCTTCGATGATGGGATGATTCGGGAAGTCATGGAACGCCGGTATTACGAAAAGCCCTCAGTCACTCGCCGCCGCAAACGTAAAGAAGCGGTCAATCGGCAGAGAAAAGCTATTGCCAAAGAGCAGCAAAAATGGCAAGAAGCCAAACTAAGACATAGATAAAACAAAGGGGACCAGTGGTCCCCTTGTTCGTTCTGTTCTGGATTAATTTAGAATCCGACGCCGATATTGCCACTGAATGGACCGATGCCCAACCCTAGACCAGCACCACCACTAACTGAACCACCCGGTCCAATGTTGAGGTTGAGCCGTGCCGAGGTGATGACACTAGAGGTCGAACCGTTGGTAGAGATGCTTCCTTGAGCACCAATACCCGCTGCTGCCACACCAGACTGCGTGACGATTTCTCCAGCTTGACTGAAGACACCCATTCGGAATCCATCCTGATTGAAGCCGATGACGTTATCATATCGAAGTGTCAAGCTAATTTCCATAGCCGTAGCATCTTCGTAAGTGAGTTCGCCGAGGTCCATGCCGACAATCTGACAACCTGCGTAGCACCATTTCTGAATGATGTTTGGGTCAGATGCGGAACCACCAGCCGACGCGCCGCCCGCGAGAACGTCCAAATCCATTTCGAACTTGTAGTTTTCACCGGCTCTTGACATCGTTTGGTCGAAGAAGTTTTGCTGCTTGGCGACTTGCTCTTGAACTCGAATCTGAACCGAGTTTGTAATATCGTCAATGAATGTAACCGTCACTTCTTGCCATTCTGCTCGGGTGTTGATATACACCGTAGAAACGTAGGAGTAAAGAGTCTGTGTTTCGAAGGTAAGGTTCGGACGACCCATTCGGCGAATCTGACGGGTCAGGTCGTATGGTGCAACCTCGCCCGGAGTTCCGAAGTTGAAAAACAACACACGGAATCGGTTGGACAGGATCGGCTGAAGTGATGCAGACCGGTCACCGTTTAGACCTGGAACACCGAAGTTCGCGAGGGAGTTGACTGTCATTGTTATTGTCTCCAAATAGCTACGGGGTATTTACCCGGACATAGCTATTTAGGGAATTCCGCGACACTCCTTTTCAATAACAATCAATGTTTCCCAGTCCTCCTTGCATGAGGCGTATCGGTTCTCAAATTGACGGAACGACACGGGATTAGTATAAATGCCCTCCGGCATCGCCTGTCTATTCAAAATATACCCGAAGATCATATCATTGTTGTCTAGATAACGATGATAGTAATACTTCCGACATTCGGGTGGAACGGCGGGATTTTCCTGGAACTCCAGACTAGGCACGTACATTCCCATAAAGGAAATAGGGCATTGCGTTTTCTATTTGGAGCTTCGGTATTTGAAGCTCATCCAATCCCTTGATGTGTCCGATAATGATTTTCATTGGAATACTGTGAGTACAGATATAGACGTTCTGACCATTGTTGACTAGCGGAAAAACATACTCCTTGCAGAATGGAATGACTCGGTCCTGGACATCCTGCATGGATTCCCCTTGGGGAGGGGCCTCGAAGAAATCGCGCTGCCAGAGCTTGTATTTCTTGGGTGGAAACTGTTTACGGATTTCGGGGTAGGTCATACCCTCCAGGAGCCCCCCAGACCGCTCTCGTAGCTCCTCAGCGAGTGTCCAGGTCTCACGGGGGTGTTGGGTGCCTATAGCAAGCCAAGTCGTGTCCTGAGCCCTCTCAGCGTCCGAGAGGTATACGGCATCAAATTTGTACCCACCCAGGCTAGAATGCAATTCCTTGGCTTGCTCAATCCCCAATTCTGTCAGGGGGACATTCATTTGCCCGGCTTTACGATTCTCGGCGTTGGCGGTCGATTCAGCGTGTCTAACGAGTACCAGCATTCAATTGTACTTAATTTCGTATAATCCATCATTACCAGGGTCACGGTTTTCCCAGGCAAGGTTAATATTCTCAAGCATTTTCTCGTTCACTACGGTGTGCTCTTCCATGGTATCCATGGCGCGGTCCAGTACGATACGGGCTTGAGTATCCGTTATGTACTCTTTGACGAAGTCTTCATATGGAATGATTTCTCCCTCGGTTTGGTGATATTCACTTTTATCATGCACTGGTTCTTTGTCAACACTTAGGATAGATACACCCTTGAATATAACTGCGTCTGTGTTGGTGTAACCAATCTTGGGATCTTTAGGAACGGGGTTGAAGATTGCCTCGGCGAAAAACTCAATCACAATTTTAGCCTTCTGCGCTTCGTGGGTAGCCTGAGCCTGTATGTAGCACTTCTTCCCCCAACCATAAGTTGGAAGTGTAAACTTTGGCTGAACCTGTCCCATCTTGGAAACAATTATATTGAAATCCAATGGTATAGAGGTTAATTGATGCATGCCGGATTTTAAGGTCATTTTACTTTTCCTCTATGAATATATACCTTTCATTTGAGACAATCAAGGATTAGATAGCCGAATAATATCATAAAAGTCGCGGTCGAAGGCAGCTTCAAGAATAACATCAAGGTCTGGGGCTTCGGTTTCTTCGCGCATTCTAATCATGGCAGCGAACTGAGCAGCAATTGGCATGAGCATACTTTCGACCCCAAAATCAAAATCATTCTCTTCAATCTGTACGGCAAGTTTGTCCTTCTCGTGCATAGCACTCAGGTCATCACTTTTATGTTCTCCGTAATCACCCCGTTGTTCGTTTACGTTATCTACGTCAGGTCGAAGTCCCTCCTGATAGTCACTCCATTCATGAAACGCATAATAATCTTCATCGCCTCCGTATTCATCTTCTCCTGCCGCGCCAGCTTCAATTATATTCATTGCTTCATTAAGGCTTGTGTGAACTGCCCACTCTTCTTTCCATGCATCTGGATTATCTTCAGTTCTTCCAATAGGTCCAGCCCAAAACTGAAAAGGACGCAATGAATAACCAAGGTTTGCGTATAGTTTAAGGCGCTCAATAATTTCCTGTTTTAGTTTTTCTGTCTGCGCATTTATATCTGTTTCTGATATAACTTCTTCAGCCGCATCTAAAAGGGAATGATAGAATTGATTAGCAGTTCCTTCTTTAAGAATTACATCCGTAGCTTCTTCAATGTCAGTCGTACCGGTCCCATCAGTTACTACTTGTTGTTCTCGCGGCGGTAACTTGTTTAATATCTCTATAATAATATCACGTTGAAGCAATGTTTTTTCTATTTGCTCGGTAGTAATACCAACATCATCAAGTTCTTCATATACATCGTACAGACTAGAAACCGCATCATCATCATAATCTCTTGCTGCATCTTCAAAATTCTGCCATCGCTTCAGAATAACTTGAGGATGCGCTGATGACCAATCATCAACAGTAAATTCTTCGTGTTGGAGGTTATAGTCATTAAGAAGATCCTCCAACGCTTTTTGCGACCGTTCGTAATCTCCGTCCTTGATTGTTTTCCGAATAAGTTCCATCGGACCTTCTAATGCAGGATTTTCAGCCAATAGTTCGTCTCTCACTTCTTCATCCAAATCATTGATGCTGAAGTTATTCTGAGCCATATAGCCGCCACCTTTAATACCTTCGATACTCTCATGACGAAGAAGTGGTATGATGTATTGGTGATATCTTTCGGCGGGCTTGTCATTACCACGCCCCTTCATTTCCCCAAGCAATCCGTTACTATCTAGAATAAATGTTAGCACAGGAGTCAATATAACCTCATCACCAACTTGCTGTTTGCGACGAAGACTTATGATTCTATCATCAGAACCGGAACGCGGGCTATTACCACAATGACCCATAGCCCGAGCCTCATCGGGGCAATACGCGGTATCCAAATTATACCAAGCATATCCATCACCAAAATCAATAACCACGGCATGACTATCATCAAATGGTACAGTACGATTTTGATCGTCTTTCCAATCCTTCTCTAACTGTTGAAAATCGTCATACACTTCCTGAGCAGGTTGCCATCCAAACACATACTGCTTAATACCAGCAATGGGCATGCTTAATGCGTGGACCAGCATTTGCTTGACTGAGCCGTCAATGAACATAGAAAGAGATGCCTTTACCGTGCCAGGACTCTGTCCTGATTTTTGAGCAAGTTGGCGAACCTTTTTATCAGCAGCATCTCCAAAGTTGGGATCATCTTCGGAGGCTTTTTCAAGGATAGCAATCTGCAAATATCTGAGATACCAGATTATACGATCTTCTCTCTCAAGAGTTTCACGAGCCCAATCTATTTCGCGAGTAATTGTTTCTTGAGATCTTGGTAATAGCTGAAGGATACCGGAGAACATTGGTAACAAACGTCTAGCCGAGGGCGCTGCCTCTTCGAGCGGAGTCAGTCCGGCAAGCCGTCGAATTTCAGCAATTTCATCGTGCCACATGTCTCTCTTATAAGAAAGCCCGCAAACGCGGGCTCTCTGTATGCGCATAGTGCGTCTTGCAAGTCCCCGTTAAGGGATGACTGTTAGAACGGGAACGAGTCCCCGGTGTTCAATACCGTAATCGGAACGAAGATAAACTCGATGCTCTTTGCTGGCTTGATAGCCACATCAACGAACAACTCGTTTCGGTCAATTACATCCGGTGGGTTGTTGCTCTCGTCGCAGCGTACTGCAAAGTCAAACAATGCCCGGAGCGCCTTTAGACCAGCCAAGTAACGCTCAGTAACAATCTGAGCAGAACGTCGGGTTACTGCATCATTCAGTTCGAATAGATACGGCTCAAGAAGACGCGCTAAATCGTACTTCATCTTAGCGACAAGACGTGAAACGTTAATGCGATCTAGAGCAGACGCAAATCCCTGATTTGTCTTCTGACCGAACACTACAAGACCACGCTGTGGCAAGAATGCAATCGGGTTGATGCGATTCTCGTACAGAATGTCACGTTGTGGCTTGGTCAGAATTTTTGGATCATAGTCACCATTGTTATCCAGATTACCAACGGATGTTGCGTTATCTACACGACCCCGTGTGAAACCTGCTGGCGGGAACCAAGGAGCAGAAACCGAGTCAGAAAAGGCAATTGTGCGTAGCGCAATGTGCGTTCCTGGCTGGAATACATCCTCTCCATCGACGTTTGTGGTCAAGCACCATGGGTACCAGAATCCAGCAAAGGATGACGGACCCGAAGCGAAGCCTCTCTCTCCTGTTGCTTCGACATTGTTCGCGTTCGTAATCCACTCAGCAGCAGTGATCTCTCGACCCTCTGGGATACCATTTGGAATCATGAACTTTGGAACGTCGCAACAAACGAAGGAAACTTCATTGTTGTCTGAGTTCAGAGCAACCATCTCGTCGTAAACTTCTGGATAACCAGGAGAAGCAATCAACTGATAATAGTTGGCTTCAGCACGGGCTTCCTGATTAGCTATGAGGCTAGCTTGAAGTGCTTCTACCACAAGATCACGCTGTGATATACGACCGAACTTGTCACCCGTGGCTGGCTCCCAGAAGTTACCAGTTTGTGGTACTACTGAGAAAACACTACCGTCGAATGTAACCGTCACGGCTTCGAAGCCGGGATTGAAAGTTTTGACAGTATTACGGGTAATGCTCTCGCCTGTGTTACACCAGTACGCACCGTTCAGGACGGTGGACGCAACTGGATCATCAGGGCTGAATATAACCGATGCACGGATATCGACGAATTGTCCGCTTATGAATCTCTTGATGAGCGGATAGGCATCCACTGCTTCCGGAGTAGACAGGTCAACCCAAATAGAGCCCTCGGCCGGAAATGCCGGTGGAGAAGCTGAGATAACCTTTTGCACATTCGTTGGATTGCTGACCGTAGTCGTTTCGACCGGAACCCACTGATTACCGAAGCCAACATCTGTGCCTTCAATATACAGTGCAAAATCAGTTACCGTGTCGTCAAACCATAGCGTACCTGTCTCTGGCTCAGCGACCGGAGCTTCTGGCTGTACGAATACTGGAAGCGCGATGAACACCAAACCGGTACCAACAAACAGTGGGCGTGCGCCCGTGGTGTTGATAGCGGAGATGTCTTCCCAAATGGTACCTTCGTTTGGAACCGGCGATATGGCGTCACGGATGACAACCTGGGAGACAAATACATCATCCACAGCGCGGAACTTGGAGAGCTTGATGTCTACACCACCACCGGAGGAAGTTGTCTTCCACCAGAAGTCGCCGTCCGCAGCACCCGCAGGGGTATTCGGAGCAACGAACATGTTGGTTCCGGCACCAAA
>SDBT01004824.1_pt1 | contig 22808 bp, 20 predicted proteins | sample 2277101 | NCBI WGS metagenome assembly SDBT01 (sample SAMN10404973, study PRJNA504765) | marine sediment metagenome | isolation source: marine sediment core GS10_PC15, 103 cmbsf | place: Arctic Ocean: Southern Knipovich Ridge | collected 2010 | reverse complement strand
CCACTTATAAGTAGCCAAAAGGAGAGACAATTTGTCTTTCTGCTTAGCTTTATTTAGTTATATTTATATATTTTATATTAACAATTATTATTAATAAAATTTATTATCTTATTATACGAGGAGAATAATATGAATGATAATTATACGTATAGAGAAATAAGCAGCCAGATCAGGAGCTGGAAAGAGAACTACGATGTAATCACAGGTGAAGATACAAAAATCGGTTCTGATCTATTTTCTAAAGATTTCGACAGAATAGTATTTTTTGGATGCGGGACATCATATAATCTTGCAATGGCCGCTTCTTTTTTTACCAATACCGTATCCGGTTTTGATTCAATTGCACTTCCAAGCTCTGAATTGCTTTTCAATTCAGAGACATATATTGATAAGGACAAAAACTATTTACTGGTCGGCTATTCCAGATCAGGAGAAACGACGGAGAGCATAGAAGTAATAAACAAATTCAAAGATTGGAAGACGATAAGATCCTTTGCGTTCACCTGCCGGGAGAAAAACAGCCTTGTAGATGTCTCAGACGATTACTATTTATGCAGGAGTGCTGAAGAGAAAAGTATTGCAATGACAAAATCTTTCTCCACCATGTTGTTTTCATATTGTATTATGCTGACAAAATATCTTGACAATGAAGATAGACTAAAAGAATTTTCCTATTTATGTGATTATCTTGAAATTAAGATGTCCTTATTATTCGATGAGATAAAAGAATATATTGATTCAAATGATTTTAATTCATATATTAATTTAGGCAGCGGTTTTAATTATCCATTAGCAGTTGAGGCAGACCTTAAGATGAAAGAGATGTCCCAGATCCAGAATTATTCATACCATATATTTGAATTTAATCATGGACCCAAGGCATTACTTTCAGAGGATTTTCTGGTTTTGTTTTTAACGATCAGTAAAAAGTTAACCCATATTGATATTATAGTTAACGAAATAATCAAGGCTGGATCAAGGATCGCTATCATAGGAAAAGGTATAAATGAAATAAAAAAAATGGATAATATAAGATATTTTCTCGATGATACCAGTTTTAAAGACGAGCTTGTAGAATCATTTATTAATATACCTGTTTCTCAAATATTTGCTTATGCAAAGACTATTAAACAGAACCTTGACCCTGATAAACCCAGAGGTCTTGACTATACCACCAAATTAAAAGTTTGAAATTTACAGCACCGTATTTGATTAAAAGGAATGAAAAATAAGAAAAGAATATGAAATGTGACCTTCCCCACAAAAACTAATACAGTTTGAAACTTAGTTTCTTGGCCTATAAAATAGACAAAAGAAAGGAAGGACTATGCCAAGAAAACGCTACACACCGGAACAGATAATTAATTCCCTTAAGGGAGGCAGAAGTGCTGATAAGCCAGGGTCTTAATCGACAGTTGGAAGGCTTACTACAACACCATTAGACCCCATAGCTCTCTGGAATAAAGACCACCTGCACCAGAGGCAGAGACCAGGGTGGTTGATATTGGTTTTCAAATGGCTTAGATGCTAAGTTAAAAACTGTATTAAAGACTGGGGTAAAGTCACCACCGTTTATTATATAATCAGCATTTTTTACATAATCTGGATAATCCATTTCAGAAATAGCTTTCTCAATCAGATGAGGTTCGAATTTTACTACATCACCATCTATTTTAACTCCTTCTTTTTCTGATAAAATTTTTAATATCCCGTCATGCGGTACTTTTAGACCAACATTTTCTATAATATCCAGCATCGCATTATGCATTTTACTCATGTCTTCATCTGTCAGTCCACCAGTTAGTTGATAACTTCTATTCTTTTCTATCATTTAGGCCTCTTTCTTTAATTGTATTAAATAATAAATTCATAATAATAATTTCTTCCAAATATTATTGTTACTTTAAAAACTTATAGGCTAATTGCAAACTCTTCAACTACTTTGTAAAACCTGAGCAAATTTTCATTTTCAGCATTTCAGGATCTATGTAATCAGTTTGAACTGGATTTAATGTATCTATAATCTTCTTGTGGATTTATGTGATTTATTAATTGAATCCTATTATAATTATTTATTTTTTAATACTTGCAGTCGATTCGCCCAAAATCAAATGAGTCTTTATAACTATCTTCTCAACTTTTAAATTATCTTTATTTTCAATCCTCTTTAAAATCAAGCTGCATATAGCTTTTGATACTTTTGATATTGGAATCTTGCTGGTGGTCAATTTTGGTATACAAGCTCTGGAAAAGGGCATACCATCGCATCCGACAACCGAAATATCATCTGGAACTTTTAGACCGAGTTCATAAGCACCTCTTATGACACCCAGGGCGGTTACGTCATAAAATGCATAAACAGCAGTAATTGATTTATTCTCCAGAAGAGCTTTAGCTGCATTAACTCCTGAAATATAATCATAACCTTTTGATCGGATTATAAGATTACTATTATATGAAACACCATACTCTTCTAATGCTTTCGCGTAACCTGCTTTTTGTTCAATATTATGTGAATGATCAAAAGGACGGTCGATATACCCGATATTTTTATGGCCCAATTCTAAAAGATGCCTGATCGCTGTATAGGCACTGTCGACATTATCAAGCAATATAGAATCTACATTAAGTTTTGAAATCTTACGATCCACAAACACTAATGGGATACCCATGTCCTGAACATCTTTAAAAATTTCTATGTTTTTTGAAGTGGGTATCGCAATAATGCCATCAACCTTTTTGGTAAGTAAAGTGTATAATGCCTCTTTTTCTATTTTCTCATCATTAGCTGTATTGCAGATAATTAAATTATAATTATTTTTAAATAGTATCCCCTGTATATTTTCAGAGAGTTTTCCAAAAGTTTCATTAGAGATATTAGGAAAAACAAGCCCAATAGAAAAAGTCCTTTTTTTTCTGAGACTGCCGACAAGTAAATTTGGGTAATATCTTAATTCTGAAATGACATCATTTACTTTTTTTGTTGTTTTTTCACTGACATATCGGGTTTTATGCATTACGTGAGAAATTGTGGCTATCGAAACCCCTGCTTTTTTTGCAACATCTTTAATTGTTACCTGTTTGTTCATGTCATTAAAATAATAGTATGTCCTCCACCTATTGGCGGATATATTATTATTAAATCACTCTTTGTAATATAACATCATAAAATAATTAATTAAAAACTTTTTTTAGAATACTTAAATAATCATCTATCTTTAATTTCTTTACAAGGTTTCCATTAGCAGGATCCTTTAACGCTTTTTGTGCAATAGTTTCCAAATCATCATTGCTTAATTTAATTAAATCTTTTAATTTAGGTAATTTAACTTCCTCAATTAATTCAAAAACTGCCTTAACCGCATCTTTTGCCTCAATTTTTCTATTATTTATTTTTTCATCTATATTCATCAACTTTGCCATCTCTTCAAATCGTTCCGGCATAGCTTCTAAATTATCAGCCATTACAAAAGGTAAAAGGTTTCCACAAGTAATACCATGATGGACATTATACATCCCACCAATTACATGGGCTAAAATATGGACACCATTTTCTTCCCCCATACTAAATGCCCAGCCACCTAACAAACTTGCAATTATCATACCTTCTCGGTCATCAATACTGGAGCCATCTTTTACAGCATTTACCAGGTGTTTAAATACAAGCTCAATAGACTCCTTTGCAAATGCTTCGGGTATAGGGAAAATAAACTTATAACAATATATCTCAATAGCATGCGATAAAGCATCCATACCGGTAGCAGCTGTTAAACCAGGATTCATTGTAATGGTAAGGTTAGGGTCAATAATTGCTAAAGTTGGGGCCATTAGATAACTTCCAACATTTATCTTTATTCTCCTATTTTCATCAGTCACTACTGACCAATGGTTTGATTCAGAACCAGTTCCAGAAGTTGTTGGGATTACAATTATTGGTAAGGATTTATTCTTTATTTTGTCAATATTATAATCATATTTATAATCTAATAGTTCACCTTTATTTGTCGCCAGCATTGCAATTGCTTTTGCCGAATCTATTGAGCTTCCACCACCCAGACCAATAACTATATCATTTTTATTTTCCCTTATTGTTTTTGCTGCTTTATCAATTGTTTTTGATTTGGGATTAGATGTAATCTCTGTAAATTCATTGAGAGATATATTGCTTGAATTAAATATTTTTTTAAATGCTTTATAAATCTCTGTTTGTGCAAAACCGCTATCTGTCACAATAAGAGGATTGCTGCATTTTAATTCCTTAATCTTTTCTATAATATTATCTGAAGCCCCAATTCCATAATATATTTTTGTTGGATACTCCCATTCAAATGCGTTATACAACATTCAAATCTCTCCTTCGCTATTTATTTCTAATTCTTTGATTACACTTCCGGAAAATTACTAATTTATATATTTACGTAAATATTTAATCATTACAGAAAATAATTGTCAAGTTTTTTAATTGCTTATTTATACCATTATTTAAATTCCTTTAATTATTAATCTATGATGATAAAAGACTGTATTATAATCTATCGCCTATCCCTTTAAATCCAGTGATCTGGTATATTCACAACTAACTTTATAAAACTCTTCATATAAATCTTTTATCTCACTATCTGAATGAATTTTTGCATCAATTGTATACCAGGGTATTATAACAAGATTTTGTTTGACTGCTTTTTCTATGTATTTTTTATAGATATCAACTGCCTGTTTAAAATCAGATAATGCTTGCTCGATTAAAAGATAGATGATAGTTTCCCCTCCCTTCATTTTTGACAGAAAATCATCCATTGTGTCCAGTGTATATTCTGCAGAGATGCTAAGTGCCTTTACTTTATTGTCACCATAATCTATATACTGGTCAGCATTAGGATGGGGCCCGCAATTATGCATGCCTCCGTAACCTAAGGCGTCACAGATCATTTTATGAAAAGGCTTAAAATAGGTATTAAACGCTTCACTGCCTACATTGCTGCATATATCATCGCTAAAATTGGCTTTGGATCCTTCCGGATACCATGCATAATCCCAATCTATATTTGTCATTTTGTCAGTACCACCAAATTCACTTATCAGTATTGACTGTACCTTGATTATCAGATCAGCAATTTTTCTAATATATTCAAGCAGTTTCTCCTCCCTGGCTGCAATAGAAAGATAAAACAGGTTTGTCTCAATTGTATTGGCTGCATTTACCGGGGCGCTTTCTATATCAAAACCAGTCATCTCGATGGCGCCCTTTGTGACTTCTTTATAATAGTTTATTCTTTCAAGATTTAAAGGCATAAGCCCCATTTTTACTATTTCACTTTTTTCAGTAGGAAAATATATCTTATCAATATCTTCAACATCTTTTATTAAGAAATCCTTTATGGTTGTAAAATTGTCAAACCCTTCCTCATAATTTGGTTTAGCGCCCAGTATTGTTGGAACAGTATACATGGTGGTTTCAGGATTTAAATATGGTATATAATCATCCCTGAAAAGTTTTAAGCATTTCTTTACATTATTAAGATCAAATCTTAAGTTTTTTTCTTTTTCCTTTTGCCTCTCATAAATCCAGAAATCTTCTTTATTGTCAAATACATAAAGGCAGATAGGAATATGGTCCACTTTCTCATAATTCCAGATTTTTCTTACCCTGTCTTTTCTTTTTTCAATTTCAGCAAAATCCAGGTCAAAGTCAATTGTGTTGTTAATTTTTTCCCTATTCATAGTTCCCCACGCCCCTTCTTTATATATTGTTATTAATCAGCACATACTATTATTTATAAAATTATTTAAACCCTTTAATTTTTTTATCATACTCATTCGTGATCTCTTCAAGCGCTTTCTGGGTATTATCCGGAAGGGGCTCAACAATGTGATTATCAATAATGTCTTTTGCTACTTCTCTTGCCCGTTCCACCATAGTCTTTGATTCTGGCTTTCCGTTTACCAGTCCCTGGCGGTGAGCAAGTTCTGGTTCCCAGACTTCTTTAGCACGAAGGAATCTAACTGTATGATCATGAGTAATAATATTATGGCCATTAACAATATCGCTAATTACATCATATGCAAGGTGTTCATCATCTACTGTTACACCTTTAAGTACTCTTCTTATTGCACCAAAACGTTCATTATCCATAACCATCGTTTCATAGGATGTAAGGGTAACATTACCCAGCCCCCCCAATCCTCCAAGCAAGCTAGGCCGGGAATTGGCAATAAGCAGGACATTAATGGATTTTTCATCCGATGCTTGCTCGTCAAGTCTTGCAGAGCTTGAATGCCCGTGTCCCCACGACGGAATACCTAAATAATTAGCGAGCTTGACTACAAGACTACGCATTAATCCGGTCTCCGGGCCTCCGGAGGTTGATAACAATGTACGCATATCTGCAACAGTTGGTGTATTAAAACTTAAAATGGGTAAACCTGGTCTAATGGTGTGCGCCATTATTGCAATTGCCAGTTCCTCTGCGTGACCCAGTGCTATGCTGCCTGCAATAGTATAGGGTGAAGTAGCACCCATTACCGGATTTGACAGGGCCATTATGGGTAATCCGGACAAAGCAACTATTTCCAATGCGTCCACAGCTTCAGTGGTAAAATAGAGAGGTGTGATGGCAGGTATAAAAGGAGCACATGGAGGTTTAGCTGCAAGTTCTTCCCGGTCTCCATTCCGAAGAGCCAGAGCCATTTTCATAATAGCTTCTGCTTCATTTCCATTATTTATCCCTGGACCAACAAGTGGCTTAGTTGTATTTGCAAGTGTAGCAGCAAAATCATTTATAGTAATCATATGAGGGGCTGCCTCTGTATCATCTAATAATGAAACATAAATAATATCGATTTCTGATAAAGCATCGAGTATGCGGGTTGCTGTTTCAACGTCCCTCAGTGTGCATCTTCTGACAATACCACTTTCAAAGTCTACTATATTTGGTAGAACACCTGTGTTTGTACATAAGGTTGGACCTCCTGAATTTACAAATACAGCTTCTTCTCCACGGCCGTAAAGGTTAAATCCATTAGGGATTCCTTCAATTGTATTTACTGCGACTTCTGCAGGTATAAATACTCTGTCGCATGTGACCTTACAGCCTTTCCTTTCCAACTTCTCCCGCATTCCCGTATGCTCAACACGCACCCCCAGTTCTGACAGTATTCTTAATGATGTTTCGTGTATCTTTTCAAGTTCTTTGTTAGACTTTTTGTCTCTTTTAGCATAAACAGACATTTTTTCATTCCCTAATTTTTTAAATGTTTTTAAGTATTTATATAATAATAAACTATTTTATACTTTTGTTTTAAAAATGTATTATTTTGTGATTTCCTATAAATAATCTTTAATAAGTATAATTAAAATAAGTAGATATTATTAAAAAAATATATTATTAACTTCAATATTTGCACCAAGAAATTTTGAAACCTTGATTCCTTTTTCAATTACGAAATGATTGGGGATATTATCAAAATTATCATTTCCAATATAATAAAAATTAATGCTGGATAAAAATCTTTTATTTTGTTCCAGGTTTAGTCCTGCCATTATTAACGGACATGCTGGAGTCCCATATTTATCTTCCCCTCTTTTCCTGGTAAGGACAACTTTGCCAAAGCCTTCGGGATCATAAAGATAGAACCCACTACTATCTTTTTTGATCAGAGGGTCACCTTCCCTGATTCTTTTTACTATTTCTTTTTTTCCTCTATTTCTCACATGCTTTTCCCAGTAAATAATTAAAGTCTCTTCAGATATATTTTCATTATTTAGAATTTGTCTATATTCTAAAGGGATGCTAAACTTATCTTTATCGAAGGAAAAGTCTCCTATCTTGCAACCATTATCTGAGCAAGGTGTACCCATATCATTGATTAGAAGCCCAAGACTTGCTTTTATTTTTTCTTTTTTAGCAGTTTTAAATAAACTAGTAGCATATTTAAAGGATTTCAGGGTACCAGTATTTATGCTAGGTCTAGAATTATTTTCATCAAAAAAAATCCTGAAATGTCCTCCAGTTATCAAGCAATCATCTTGAAGATATTTTTTTACTTCACTTATTAACAAATCATCATCCTAAAATAAGATATAGAAAAAATGTTTTTCTATATCTTAAAAATAATAATTAATCATAGTAACAATTTTAACACTGGCAGCACTATCTTTTGTTTTATAAGACAGAACAGCTATTAAAATTTTAATCTACTTATATTATATCTCCTCAGCCAACCATCCCAGTTTCAATTCTTTAAGTTTTTCATTACTGGGCCTACTGGTTACCGGATCCCATTTCATTTCTTCATAATATTCAGCTACCATTTTATCCCAATCAAGGGTGATATCCTTAGTCTTACCTTTTTTTAAAGGCGGAATACCCAATATCCTGCCAGGAATCTTATAATTCTTCTGGTTTATTTTTTCCCTTAAGTTAAAAGCCTGCCTGATGTTCATAATTCTCTCGCCTGTGGTGTTAAATTCTTCAATATCGATATCCCAACCAGTAAGTGCCTCTAAATATTTTGGATGATTGACTAAATCTGTACTACCATAAGCAAATGTACAAGTCCCTATAGCATTTATGCTGTGCTGAAGATTTGATTGTATTTTAATTGACTTTGCCCTGCCAAGGAATTTATTTTTGTTCTCACCGGCTATCATGCTAAAATCAATATTCTTAAACACCTTCTCAAGATCTTTATGGCCAAGATTCTGGGCAGCTTGAGTATGTCTTCCCGGAGTGGGGTCAAAAGCATATATTATTGCAAGACTGGGGTCCCATCTTGAATCGTGGTAAGGAAGCTCCTGTCCGCCGATATGCATAGCATATTCTTCTGATCCTCTGCCGATCTTTTCTGCAGCTATCTTTACCCCATCTGCTAGAATTTGACCAATTCCTTCTCTTTCGGCTATCTTTTTAATCAGTTCTACAATAGCTCTGTGATTGCCCCAATTTAGTTCTAGACCATCTGTGTCAGATTTTGTTAAAATATTATTTTCATAGCATTCTATTGCAAAAGCTGCTATTGCCCCTGCGGATATTGTGTCAATACCATAGCGGTTACATATATCATTGCATTTGATGATGGACTCATAATTGGTATTTAGGCATAAAGCTCCAAATGCTGCGCTAGTTTCATATTCAGGGGTATGGGAGAATTCTTCTATTTTGTATTTACCTTTATCTACCATAGATCTGTCCCAGCATGCGATAGGACATCCATAGCAGGTTTCTTTTTTTACTATATATTTTTTTATGTTTTCATATTGCAGCTGGTCATAATTTCCAAGATCTGATGAAGTACCGCTCCAATTCTTTATCGGTGAATCCTGCTCTTCGATGCCCACTCCCGTATAGGCAGGGGTACCTCCGTCTTTTGCCCATTCCGCATCACCAAAGTCGTTTTTTATATCATTTAAAAATTTATTTCTTATATCTTTAAACATTTCTGGATCAGACACAGGGACTTTTTTATTTCCTTTTACTATTACTGCTTTTAGATTCTTAGAACCCATAACTGCACCCATACCACTCCTGCCTGCAGCCTTACCTTTCCTGTTTAGAATACAAGCTATCAGAGTCTTTTTTTCACCTGCTTTTCCTATACAGGCAGCTTCTGCGTTTTTTCCATATTTTTCTCTTACATAATCATCAACCTGATATGTATCTTTGCCCCAGATCTCTTTTGCGTCTACAAGTTTTGGTATCCCGTCATCTAATAGCAAATAAACTGGCTTTGGCGAGATCCCTCTAAAGAATACTCCATCAAAACCGGCCTTTTTCATCACCGGTCCAAAGGATCCACCACAATTAGAGTCTCCCCAGGTATTGGTCAGGGGTGATTTGGCACAGACAGTATATCTTGGTGTTCCGGGCATTGTGGTACCATTTAAGGGTCCAGTTACAAAGCCCAGTATATTTTCAGGTCCCAGTGGTTCAACATTTGGTTTTTGATTTTTATATATATGCAAGCATCCAATACCATAACCGCCATAATATTCTCTCTTTATATCATCATCAAAATCAAGTTCATCTATCTTATTATTACTTAAGTCCACTGATAAATACCTATTCATATAGCCGCCATTTGCCATAATTGCCTCCCTTGTATCAGTTTTGGTTTTATATTTTATATTCCAAAATCATGCTTTTAATTAGCTTTTAATTTGATTATGGTATCCTATCGCCCTTATTCATCTTCATATGCCAGTATGGATACTGACTTATAGGTTGGCTTAGTTCATCTACTTTTGCTACCTCTTCTTCTGTCATTTTCCATTCAGTAGCTTTTAAATTATCAATTAACTGCCCTTTTTCCCTTGCACCAATAACTACAGATGTAACCCCTGGTTTGCGGAGAAGGTAATTTAATGCCACCTGTGCTATAGTTGCCTTATGATTTTTAGCTATCTTATCCAGTTCTTCAATAATGTCAAACCCCTTTTCTTCATCTACCGGAAAGAAGCCTAATAGTGGACTTTCTGGGTCACTTCTTCTACATCCTTCTGGAAGAGGTTTTCCCCTACCATATTTTCCTGAAAAGAATCCTCCTGCCAGCGGACTCCATGGCATTACACCCAAACCCTGGTCAATAGATAATGGTATTAACTCGTTTTCCACTTCTCGAACAGCTAAATTATAATTTATTTGATTTACAACAAACCTCTCTAAATTAAGTTTATCAGAAATAGAAAGTGCCTTCATAAGATACCAGGCCGGAAAGTTGGATACACCAATATACCTTACTTTACCCTGTCTTACTAAATCATCAAAAGCTTTTAAAGATTCTTCAAATGGGGTATAAAAATCAGAAGCATGCATCATGTATATATCAATATAATCTGTGCCTAAATTCTTTAAGCTCTTTTCAATATTCGCCATTATGTGATGTCTGGATAGGCCTGTATCATTCGGTCCTGTACCATATGTGTTAAGACGCACTTTTGTTAAGATGATTACATCTTTTCTTTTTGAACCAAGTGATTTACCTATTATCTTCTCTGACAAGCCTTGTGAATAGTGATCTGCTGTATCAATAATATTCACTCCTGCATCCAGTGCAGTATTGATTAATTCTTTAGCTTCTGGAAGTTGGGTAGTTCCAAATTCTTTATAGATTTCCCCACCCCCAAAGGTCATTGTACCAAGACATAATTCAGATACTCTCAAGCCTGATTTTCCAAGATACCTGTATTCCATTACTTCCTCCCCTGTCCTAATTCCTATAATTATTTCTTTATATCAAACTAAATTATAGTTATTTTACTTGCAACTATCCAGATATGACTTAACGATATCATCTATTTCTTTTTCCTGGTCCTCAGTAAGTGGTCCGGGTTTATCATCAACCATTAATTTTTTGGCTTTTTCAGCAGCTTTTTCTTCAATTCCTTTTATTTCCTGATTTTCCCAACTTGACCAGGCAAGTCTTTCCACAATATCTGAAGGCAAATCAAATTCTTTTCTAAAATTTTTTGCCGTATGCATATGAGCAATGAAATTTCCTCCATGTCCCACTTCCTTTATAACATCATAGGCAATACTTTCTTCATTAACCTCAAATCCTTTAAAAATTCTTTTGATATATCCAACAATTTCATTATCAATCACCAGCTGAACCGGAGAGTAAGTAAGTCCCCCTGCCTCTATATTGCCCAGTGTTCCGATACCTATAGCTCCAAATAGAATAGGGGTAATTGTTGATAATGCTTTTTCAAAACCAGCCTGAGCATTAGGTTGGCAGGCATCAGTTTTACCAGAATGTACTCCTGTAGGACAACCATAATATTCATGAAGCATTTGTACCATACCGGCTGTAAGGGTCATCCTGTCCGGAGATGCATATGGAAATACCAGGGTTTTCATATCTGCCACACTTGGATTAATAATAATGCCCATTCTGGCATCAGGATTTACTGCAAAACCTAAAACAACACTTGACAGGGACTCTGCCAGACCAAGAGCAATTGTTCCAGCTATAGAAGCCGGAGCGGTAGTGCCCGCACATGGCATACAATCAACCGATTGGGGGAAACCCAGTTTAGCATACTCCACAAACATGTCTGACATACTTTCATCAAAACATAAAGGGCTTCTTGTCTCTGCATATCCCATAACTATTGGGTTAAGAATACTGGCTTCCCTGGATCCTGTAATAACATCACACATCTGAGCTATAGCCCTAACATCCCTTTTATTAAATGCTTCAATGCCTCCAATTTTTTTAGTACGTTTTAAAAGCTCTGCTGTCATCTTGATTGGACGCTCTTCATGTGGAATATCCTGAGCAGAGCATGGGAGTCCGGCCATATCTATGTTATCCAGTCCGTCTACCAGCTTTATACTGTCAATAACATCACTTAGATTTGCCATTCTTCTTTTTTTATCCAGGTCCAGTATGAAAGGAGGAAATCCACCTGCATTGGCGGTGAAGTCAGTATGTAGCCTATGCGGTTGGCTTGTAAAAAAGGTCCTGGAATAACGGACCCTTGCCCAGATATCTCCCTTTGAAGAATTTTCAAAATTGTTACGCATATTTTTTAATGCATTTTCAACTACTTTTTTTGGATAAAGGACGATCTTTGTTCCATTATTAACATCACAACCAACATCTTTAAGATAGTTTCTTGCATCTTCTGCTTCTATCCACATTCCAATATTTGATAGGATTTTTAATGCTGATTGATGAAGCTCTTCCATCTCATCTGCTGATAGCATCTTTAGCAGACCGGAAACATTTCCCATTATTTTTCTCCTAATAGCTTGGTGTCTAACTTTGCTGCAGAATCATTATCCAGATAAAGAATTGCATTCTCATGTTTTCTTAATATGGAACCGGGACAATCTACACTAATCGGTCCTTCAAGTGTTCTTTTAATAATATCTGCTTTTGCTTTACCGGGTACCACGATATAGGCTGACTTAGAATTCATTACAGGTGGGATAGTAACTGTTATGCATTTATCCGGTACATCGTCAGAAGTTTTAAAAAGTTCGTCTTTTACCTGTTGCTGTCTACAGATTGGATCAATCTCTTCATTGATTTTCACAAGCTTCGGGTCATTAAAATCTGCAATATGAGGATCATTAAAAGCGATATGTCCATTCTCTCCAATACCTGCAAAAGCTATATCGAAGGGATTTGCTTCTATCAATTTTGCATATCTTTCACATTCATCATTGGTATTTGCAGCTTTTCCATCAATATAGTGAAATTGCATCCTGTCAATTTTATCTCCCAGATGCACAAGTAAATAATTACCAAAACCACCCGGTGAATTACGGTCCAATCCCACAAACTCATCCATGTGGAAACCAATTATCTTTTCCCACTCTACATCGTCTCTTTTAACAAGTTCATCTAAGAATTCTTCCTGGTATGGGGAAGAAGCAAATAATATGCTAATTCGGCCATTATTATTACTACTGAGTACATCCTGGATATTCTGAGTAACCTCTTCTATAAGTTCTTTACTCATTAAAATCCTGTTTTCGAATACCTTTACTTTCAATTTGCCTACTGTAAATTCTCTAGCACTTTTCATTTTTCTGTTCCTCCGCTTTTCACTTATTGTTCTTCATAATGTTTATTTTTAATAATTTTTAGATTTTGTATAGAGATTAAATGCTTATTTATATATTTACGTAAACATTTTCTTATATTAAATTATTATTGTCAAGTTATTTCGGGAGCTCTCCCGGAATACTAAATAGAATCACATATTTTTACTTTGTTCCTTCTTGATTTTTCTAGAAATTATAGTAATAAAAATAAAACCAATAAGTACACCCGAAAGTGCTAAATAGGGTATAAATTCTTTCCCAAGATATTCTGCTATATAACCATATAAGGGTTGAAAAATCATTTGGCCGGCAAAAGCAGCAGCCATAGTAAAACCAAGTATGGTTCCGGAATTTTTAATATTTCTTTTTACTGCAATTAGAGTAGCAAGAGGAAAACTTGCTGAAAAGCAAATTGCCTGTAGTGCCAGGGCTGCTATTTTTATATAAATAGAAGGAATAAAGGTAAATACGGCAAGAAAAATAATACCACCAAGAAAGCTATAAAAAAGAACATCTACTTCTCTATATTTTGAGATAATTTTTGTAGTAATAATTATCCCGAAAATAAAGAACAGCCAGTATAAAAATAGAATCATGGAACTGTAGGCGACTCTTATGCCAAGACTTAAAAAATATGTAGTAAACCAGGTAGACAGTCCAAAGATTGAACCAAGGAAAAATAATAAAAATATACCTGACAATATTATTAAAGGATCCTTTAATATTTTAAATGTACTCTTATGGGAATCTGGAATATCTTTATCCTGATAAGACACACTCTTTACGTTTTTTTTATTCGGAACTATTCTGTAGAATATTATAATAAATATCATGTAAATAAACGCAAAGGCAAAAAAAACATATCTGGACAAAATTTCAAAATAGAGGACCCCGCTTATTATCAGGGGAGAAATTATTGCACCAATATACCATGATTTATCAATATTAAGAAAAATCCGGCTTATACCATTTTTGTATAACTTAGAGGCAAATGTACGGGCCGATGGATCGATGATGCCAAAACCAATCCTTAAAAATATGATTACAATAATAAAGATTGCATAACTCAAATATGATCCAAATATTACAAAACCTATAAAAATAAGGATCAGACTAAATAAAAGAAGCTTCTTTATATCTATCTTGTCAGATAACCTTCCTGCAATGAAATTTGTCAAAAGGGAAGTAACAGACCCAATAAATAAAACAATGCCTATCTTGTCATAACCAACACCTATTTCTTCAGAGATTATTGGGATAAGGGGATCAACTACTATTATAGAAAGTCCAAATAATATAAAAGTAAAATATAATATAATAAGGGTTTGTCTTTTAATTTTAGAGTTCATCTATTCTCCTGCAAGTCTCACTTTTTATCAATATATTCTTAATATTTCAATCTATCAAAATGCTTCTTAAAATTTTTAAATAAATAATCATAATGGATCTGTTCATTTTCAAAAAGTAGTCTCATTAAATGTTTTTCTTTTTTTTCAAGTATTGCGCCATATGCTATGTGGAATAACCTTCTCAGGTTCTGATCATTAAGTGTATCAGGCAGATCATTATCCTTAATAGATTCTGTAGAAGTTGGAATAATACTTTTATCCAGGTTAATATGGTATGCCTTTTTATTCTCATTAAATGTATCAAGTGCAATCTGGAATAATTCCCTGAAAAATGGTGGGTTGGTAGAAGCAATAGTCCTTACTGCCTCCAGCCACGATGTCCCTGAGGTCTTTATATGGAATAAATTTTGAGTATTTCTAACAAATGAAGGATATATTGAAAGCTTATCGCTTCCAGAGTGAAGACTCAATTTATAATCCCCAAATTTCCTGCAGATAAGTGCATGAATATTAATGCTTCTATCAAATTCTTCTATATTACCAATATAATCTATGCCCTTCTCAAAAGTACCTGGAAATCTTAGCGCCAGGCTTGTAAAACTGATATTTGATCTTCTCATTTCATTTATAATAAAATAATGAGCTTCCGGTGTAGTAATCGTATTTGTCTCATCGAAAGATATCTCATAATCAAAAGCTTCCATTCTGCCCGAAAGAACTTCAAATATCTCTTTTATAAATTTAAGAGCTCTTCCGTATGCCAGAGCCAGTCGTATCAAGGTTATTTCATCAAAATAAATTTCATAACCATCAATCTTTATTTTCTTGTCAAGGTACTCTTTAAGTATTTTTTTTATATATTTATTATCAAGCTGGTAATTCTTCTTTATCCTGCTGCTGGTCATATTTAATACTTCTTCGTCAAGATGTTCTGAGGTGTCCAGGGTATACATTGTCATACCAGCTTCTGCAGCCTTGATGAAATACTCTTTTTCCTTTATATGGTCTGCATCTGCTCCCCATTTACCGCTATATCCTTCCTGAAGTATATTCCACATAGACTGTTTTATTACAGTGTCAAAATCTTTTTTAGTCTTTGAAAGTTCTCTTACTGATTGCTGGGCCAGTACTGGTACCATTTTCTTTTGTTCTTTTAGCGCCCTTATATGTGCAGCATTTGCAATCCCAAGACGGTCTCCAAATCCAAAAGAAGTAATTGCTCCAATTGGAGAAGGATTGAGTTCCGGAAAAATATTTAAAAGTTCTTTAAGACTTCCATCGCTTCTCTCAAAAAGCCTTATAATATATCTTTTGATACTTTCAATAGGTATATCACTACCCACCTGATCTTTAAGGCCAGTTCCCCTTATTTGTTCTTCCTGTCCCATAATCCCAAGGTATTTTTCATTATAATCTTTTAAGGTGAAAAAGGTTAGATTTCTGGAAAACCTTAAGGAATCTGGATAAACAAATATATCTCTAGAAAGATTTCTAGTTAGATGGTTCCTTATACTTTCTTTATCTATATTCAACTTCCGGTTTCCTGTCTGTTTTTCTAGTTATTATATTAATTTCTTTAATGCGCCCAAATCTCATCCCGGGCCCGACAAGAAGTTTATGATTAGTCCAAGCTCTGTTTAGGGGTATTTATTATCTTTTTAATACAAAACCATTACCGAGCTGGTTTTAAAGCAACCCGGTAATGGTTATCTGGTCTTTAGAAGATTACGATTTATTATGGGCTATTCTGCCAGTTTAAATCTTTCCCACATATCTAACCAATCCTGTTGTGTTGCATATTCATCACTTTCTAAAGGAGTAGGTTCAAATGCCGGAACCTGCTCGAAATATACTGAGATATCATCATATGGATATGCATTTCGATTGATCTCTGGTAACAGTTCAATACTCTTTGTGTTAACAACCGCTGAAGATAGCCCTGCAACAAAAGCTGCGTGAATTTCAGCGTCCAGTAGTTCATTTATAAATGCATATGCAGTATCAGCATTTGCCGCGCCTTTAGGAATAGCAAAATTGTCTATAAATGCAAATCCTCCTTCTTTGGGTATTGCATTTTTAGTATTATAGCCATTTTGCTGAGACCATAAAGCAACAGCATCCCATCCACCAACACACATCCAGGCTTCGCCGCTCTCCAGAGAATTCTGGATATCACCAAAGTTTGGAGATATGTATCTTAGGTTTGGTTTTAGTTCCATTAATTTGTCAAAGACCATATCTAACTCTTCCATGGTTAAAAATGTAGGATTTTCAAGGCCCAGCCATTGTGCGGTCTGGATAATATTTGAAACAGCATCATCAAAAGTTATAACCTTATTCTTGTACTTAGGATCTAGCAATAGGTCATAGCTGTCAATTGATTCAACTTCGTCAGCATTATAAAGAACACCGATAGCACCCCAAACAAAAGGTATTGCATAGATTTCGCCATCCTGGACATTCCATGTAAAGTTTTGAAAACTTTCAAAAAGGTCTACATAGTTAGGGATTCTTGACAGATCCAGCGGCTCCAGGAGATCAGCTGCCATGAAAGTAGGTATCATACCAAAATAAGGGCTGATTATATCATACCTTTCTCCTCCACCAGCCATAAGCTTGGTAAAGATCTCCTCATTATTATTAATATAAAGAGGATTCAGGGTTATATCATTCTTTTCTAAGAAAGGTTCTATAACACCATAACCTTCATAACCTTCCCATCCTAAATAGTTTAAATTTGTTCCGCTGATATCCACCTCTACTGCCTCTTCAACTGCTTCTTCTACTGCCTCTTCAACTGCTTCTTCTACTGCCTCTTCAACTGCTTCTTCTACTGCCTCTTCAACTGCTTCTTCTACTTTGCAGCTACTTAAAGAAAAAACACCGACTACAGATATAGCTGTAGCTATTACCAGTAACCATAATAATGTCTTTTTCATTTTACTTTCACCTTTCTTTCAAAATTATTTAATAAATTTTCTTCTCTCCGCTATAATATTTCCGAGATTTACTTTTTATAAATTTAGATAGTTATGGACTAACTTCATATATTTATTTTAAGTAAATCTCAATTTTTCATAATACCACCTCCTTTTTGGTATTAGACCGAGATTTCTTTATTGTCATCTCCTTTCTTTTTTCAATAAAATATATAAATACTATTTAGGTGATTATATTTACCTTAAATACTTTAACTGCAATAAAGATTAAAATTATTGATGTCATTATTACTATGGTTGAGATTGCATTAACCACAGGGCTTAGTCCCAGTCTCATCATGCCCCATATGACTACAGGGATGGTACTTCTGACTCCAATGGTAAAAAAGGTTACTACAAACTCATCAAAAGAAAGCGCAAAAGCAATCAGCATAGCGCCAAAGTAGCTTGTCCTGATCAGTGGAAATGTAATTTTGGTAAAGACCTGAAATGGATTTGCACCCAGATCAACTGCTGCCTCTTCAACGGTAAAATCCATATTCTCAAGCCTTGAATTCATAATAAGCATGACAAAAGGCGTAGAGAAGACAATATGGCTGATTGCAACAGTTGTAAGTGAGAGCGAAAAACTTATAAAGGAAAAAAAGGACAAAAGTGATACTCCCAGGATAAGGCCGGGGATGGTCAGCGGGATCATATAGGCTGTTGACAGTGTGGCTCTTCCCCTAAATTTATTTTTATTAAGTGCAAATGAGGTAAGGGTGCCCAGTATTCCTGAGATTACGGAGACAGCAAATGCCACATACAGGCTGTTTCTAATTGATGTTAATATAAGTTTGTTGGCAAATAATTCCTTATACCACTTCATCGTAAATCCACCTATTGGAAAAGACAGGCTTGGCGACTTTCCAAATGAAAAGACAATAATTACAAAGACCGGTGCAAATATAAACAGAAGTACTGCTATTACATATAAATATGATGGCTGGAATCTATCTTTTTTCAATTTGTACTTTTCTCCTCCTTATAAACAATTTTGCAAGGATAAAACTAAATGCTGCAAATACGACCAGATCAAAGGCCATCAATATAAATACATCTGCCGAACCTTTGGCCCAGTTAAATACCCCACCAAAATGATTAGCTATAACTCTTCCCACCATAAGTCCGCTTGGTCCCCCGAGCATCTCCGGTATCACATAATCGCCCGAGGCTATGACAAATGAAAATATAAAGGCGGTCCTAATGCCCGGGATACTAAGTGGAAGGGTGACCTTTATAAATGTTGTAAATGGATTAGCCCCAAGATCCCTTGATGCCTCAAAAAGCTCGGGATCAATATTTAGGAGAGTAGAATACAGCGGTATCAGAATAAAGGGCAGTAAAATATTGACCAGTGCGATATATACGGAAAACTTGGTAAATAAAAGAATTTCTAATGGTTCGCTTATAATACCCAGATATGAAAGAAAGGTATTTATGATACCCTGATTTCCAAGTATGGTCCTCCAGGCATAAACCTTGACAAGATAACTGCTAAGAAGGGACAGCACTATAAGAAATATTATCAAATCTCTTAACCTTGTCATCCTAAAGACTATGATATAGGCCATGGGATAGCTAATTATGATACCACTTAAGCTGACCATAAGACCTATCATTATTGATCTTAACAGTACATTCATAAAAAGCTCATCTTTTAAGGCCGTTATATAGTTTATCAGTGATATTTCTTTTATGAACTGGAAGCTTTCAACTCTCCACAGGCTATATAGTACCAATATTGCCATGGGCGCCACAAAGAATACGAGTAAGAATATGGTGGTTGGCGAGAGTTGAGATATTAAAAGTCTTCTGTCTATCTGTTTCATGAAAATCCTTAAGAATCTGTATACTGATATTTATCTAAAAAGTAAACTGCAACTATACTTATCCCAGCCTATATTAACCTTCTCACCGATCTTAAAGTATTTGTCCGATGAGCCATTGCTTACATGAGATATTGAGCTTAAGTTGCCGGAAATGCCTTCAACTTCAAGGTCATATTTGACTACCGGGCCCAGGAAGATAAAACTTTTTACAGTGGCAGGAAAGGTATTCTCCATATCAGCAATTTTATCTTTGCTCAGATTGATACTTTCAAAACGTACCGATACCCAGAGTCTGCTGCCTACCTTTACATCTTCCCTGAAATAGGCACTGATCTTTTTGTTTGCTGACTTTATTAAGATAGTGTCATTTTGTTTGGAGATTTCCTCTACCCTGCCTTCAATGAGATTGCTCTCTCCAATAAATTTAGAGGAAAATATTGTATTTGGGTTCCTATAGATTTCTATGGGGGTTCCGGTCTGGACTATCTTTCCCTCATTCATTACCATTATCCTGTCACTTAGTACAAGGGCCTCTTCCTGATCATGGGTCACATACATAAAGGTGCCTCCCAGTTTTTGCTGGATATTTCTTAGCTCTACCTGCATCTCTTTACGGAGTTTTAGGTCAAGCGCCCCCAGCGGTTCATCAAGAAGAAGTACCAGGGGATCATTAATAAGCGCCCTTGCAAGGGCAACCCTCTGGCATTCTCCGCCGGATAGCTCGCTTGACATCCTGTTTTCAAACCCTTCAAGTTGTACGAGCTTTAACATTTCTGCTATTCTTTTATTTACTTCAGCTTTTGGGACCTTTTTTATTCTTGGGCCGAAGGCGATATTGTTAAATACATTTAAATGGGGAAACAGGGCATATCTTTGAAATACCATGTTTATGGGGCGCCTGTGTGCCTTTATATTGTTTATCTTACTGCCCTGTAGATATATATCACCTTTTGTCGGGGTCTCCATCCCTCCTATCATTCTAAGGAGTGTTGTCTTTCCACATCCAGAAGGACCTAAAAGTGATACGAATTCTCCCTTTTTTATTTCCAGGGATATATCATTTACTGCCAGGATGTCTCCAAAGGCCTTGGTGATATTTTTGGTCTCTATCATTATATTATCATTCATAAAGTACTGCTCCTAGTTTACCATTAGTTATAAATAATATTTAGAAGTATTAAAATTTAGAAGTATTTTATATATTTACGTAAACATTTAATCATTACAGAAAATGATTGTCAAGTTTTTTTTAGCTACTTGTGAGACAATAATTTTAGCTCTGGAGAATGATTCAATATAGCCGTTTTCCCGGGGCTTCCCTGACTCATGAGCGCTTCTGATTCCCTAAGTGAATTTATGATCTGTTCCAGTGTGTAGCGTTTTCCTGGCATAATCCCTTCCTCCTTTTTTCTATTTTATCGACACTACACTCTACTGTTTATAATCCTCAATCATCTCACATATTCTTTGAAGTCCTTTTTTTATATTATCTTCCGATGCAGCAAAAGATATGCGTACGTAATTTTTGGATATACTTCCAAAGGTACTGCCCGGGGCAACAGCAACTTTTTTTTCTTCAATTAAGCGATATGCAAATTCTTTTGGATCCATACCAGTTGAGGTCCTATCTCAAAATGAATAACATTTTCTTTTTTACTTGCAATATCCATTATTTCACGTATGCCAGAGCGAGGAACACTTAATGAGATTTGTGAATAGGGTTTCAAAACAAAGAACCTTTCTATGCTAAATGTATAATAATCTAGTACGGTATAATCATCTTAAAGAAATTATTATTTTTTCTCTTCCTTTAGATGCCTGGCAACATTATTATCTATAATTTCTTTTAAATTAGCTTTAATATGTTCTTGTAAGGGCTCCGGCCTGTGTTCACTTAAAATCTCCCGTACTTTTTTATTTAACCGTTTTCCTAAATCTACTTTTCCCTCTTTTTCCCACGATGTATAGTTGCTTCTATCTAATAAAGAAGGATACCAGACTTCCTTTTTGAAAAAATCTAAGGTATGTTTATCCATCATGAATGAACCTCCTGGACCAACTCTATCTATGGCATTAAGCCCCAGCATTTCCTTATTTAAATTGAACCCCTTTTTTAAACGTCTAGCCATATTAATAACTTCATCCCCGAGTGTTACCATTTCAAAAGAAGCTACTTCTGGGGCTCCCAGTGCACTATTCATAGTTTTTAAATCAAAAGGGTTAGTTGCACCTCCATGAATTAAAATTGCGCCTGGATCCTTTAACTTTGCTAAGACCAAACCACCTAAAAATTCGGCATTTATTTGAGCTAATGATCCAGCTATAGTAACAGGGGAACTTGCTCCCATAAGTGGTCCCCCCACATAAATAAGTGGAATATGCTTTTCAGCACAAAAAATAAGTTCAGTACAAGCTTCATAAGTGTGTTGCAGGGGATCTGTTGGCATCGCATATAATAATGCAAATGGCTTCTTTTGAAATGATACTTCACTACCAGAAACAGCTACACACATATTGTAAATTTCCTTTAAGTCGTTTACATTCCAAGCAGTAAAGATAATTGGTTTGGTAGTATTAGACACCATATATTGAAAATGACATAAATCTGATATATATTCAGCTACGTCAGACGCTATACCCATAGACATCATAAAAGATATGTTTGGCAAAGCATCGACTAACCTGGACATTGCCTCAATATCTTTTATCACTGCTTTACGTCTCTCCCCAGTATAAGGATCTATAATAAAAGGTGACCTTCCCCCCAAAAACTAATACAGTTTGAAACTTAGTTTCTTGGCCTATAAAATAGACAAAAGAAAGGAAGAAACTATGCCAAGAAAACGCTACACACCGGAACAGATCATTAATTCCCTAAGGGAGGCAGAAGTGCTAATAAGCCAGGGAAACACCGCCAAGGAAGCCTCAAGACATCTTGGAATATCCGAACAGACCTACTACAAATGGAGGAAAGAATACGGCGGTATGAGAATAAACCAGGCAAAAAGGCTAAAAGAGCTGGAAAAGGAAAATACCAGATTAAAGAAACTGGTAGCCGACATATCGCTGGATAATGCAATACTAAAGGATGTGGCG
>SDBT01004823.1_pt1 | contig 22809 bp, 38 predicted proteins | sample 2277101 | NCBI WGS metagenome assembly SDBT01 (sample SAMN10404973, study PRJNA504765) | marine sediment metagenome | isolation source: marine sediment core GS10_PC15, 103 cmbsf | place: Arctic Ocean: Southern Knipovich Ridge | collected 2010 | reverse complement strand
CCTAGATGAGCACCGGTTTTGTGCAACCCTCGGGCGTTGGTGGTGCGGGCGGCGGCGGTCCCGCTGGCTTGCCGGCTGTGCTCGCGGTGGATAACAACACCGGACCCTTGCCGATCATTGTCGAAGATGGGCAGTGCATCCAGGGCCAACCGAACCGCGCCCTTGACCTCAAAACGGTAGATGATGGGGGCAGCGCTTCAAGCGCCACCGTTCGCATCACCGGCGCAAGCGCGAGCCCATCGAGCGGCGATGATGGGGCTTCAATCATCAGCCAAGCCGGCCAGGGCGGCGAGGGCGCGGGGGGCGGGGCGAATGTTGTTGTAGGTGGCGACGGCGTTGACGAGGTGGGCGGGAGTGTCGGGCTCTTTGGAGGCAACGCGACGTCAAGCGGAGCTCCGGGAGGCTTTACGGGCGGGGGTGTTTCGATCACGCCTGGCCTAAACGAGCTGGGCACCGAGCGCGCGCGTATCTTCATCAACTCAAACTTTTCTGTTGTGCCTCGCACGGTGCCACCCACCGAAGCGAGCCGCGGCAATGTGTGGGTGGGCGGGGGCGACGCGCCAACGTTCCTTGGCGGCTACTACTACAAGCGCTTAGACGGCACCACGGTGCGGCTCGATGTCACCTGGGAAGAGTGGCAGATCGCTGTGGATTACAGCTCGAACAACGGCACATACCGCACGCACTCGATTGCCGGAAATTCGACGTTTCGATTCTCCGGGCGCATTCCCACGCTTGTGGGCACGATTTCAAGCATGGTGCTGGTCGGTATCACATCGGCCGGGGCCGCGGGCGTTGGGAAGCTCATTGACTACATGTCGAGCTATGGGGCGCTTGGGGCCCTCTCTACCGAGCACACCGGCACGCACATCGGGAGCGCGTTTGTGATACCGGCCGCGGGCACGCTTTGGGGGCTCGATGTGTTGCCGCTCGTAGGTCTCTACGATACGCCACCGCTCGCGGGCGGGGACTTCTGGAGCCTCGAAGTCAATCACATGGGCATCGGCGGCACGATCGATTATCTCGGGATAGCCTGGACTGGACTTTATACGTGATGGGGGCCGCGGGCCCTCGAGATCCGCGCGCTATAGGAGGCGCAACAACATGCCAAAGAAGAGAAAAGCAGCGAAGAAAGCAGGAATGACGTTATTCGGCATCGGCGTGGGAACCGTGGTGCTCCTTACGGCGGGCGGAGTTGCTACGTGGTCATGGTGGAGAGAGAAGGGAAAGAGAGAGGCTCTTGAAAAGCAGGTCGTGGGGCTCGGAGTGCAGCCGGTGACGGCGGTAAACGGCAACCCCAACGGCACCAATATGGCAGCGTGGGGTTAGAGCGATGCCGAGCGTAGGCAAATGGATAGCGGGGGGGGTCGCGGGGCTCGTTGTGATCGGGGGCGTTGTGTACCTCGTGCTTCGCAAGCCGAAGGCGGCCGCGGTGCCGCTTCGGAGTGTCGACCCTTTGACCGAAATCTACCCGCTCGTGAGCAAGACCACGCTCGGGGGACCGCTCGCCGGTGGGGCTGGGCTCTCGCTCCAGGCCGAAGCCGGGACGGCCACTTTCGAGAGCGGCATTGCAACCACGGGAAGCACAACCGCGGGTTTTGTGGAGGGGCTAGCGGGTCTTGACCTCGGGCTCTCTTCATATTTAGAGGGCACCAAGGTCACGAGCCAAGGCGCTGTTTTCCCGCCGTCTTATCCCTCGCGAACGGGTGCCACTCTGGATCTGCAAAAGATGGGCGAAGCCGCGACCTGGAGCACCGGCGCGCGCTCTGAAGTGCTGAAGCAGCATGACAATGCAATGGCGCCCATCTATGCCAAGTGGAAGGGCTTACGGCTTGCGCGTGAATGGTTGGGAGCGGCGGGGGTGCCTCTGCTTTTCTCAAACATCAAGAGCGCCAACCCGTGGTTGACTGAGGCTGCCATGCTCGCGCGTATGCTCGAGCACGGCACCGCGATACGGTTAGCGCCGGCGATCGTGACCTTCGATCCCAAGGAGGCGCGAAACGGTGGTGCCATTTGGTTACCGCCCGAGGAGCCCCCCACGTTTGGACCCAAAGCGATAAAGGGCGTTGATCTCGAGTACGCGCGCAAGACCTTGCGGAGCGCTGTATGGGACAAGACCGCGGGAAGGTGGCGCACTATTCCGTGGCACAATTTCGGGCTCGAGCATCGGCTACCGAACACCGGGATTTATCCAGACAAAGGCCACGGGCGCACGGGGGTATCCCTTGAGCTCGAGCCGGGCACGCCTTCCGGCTCGATGGGTTACAGGATCCTCCAGATCGCCCAGCTAGGCAGCACGGGCGGCAAGGTAAAAGACCTCGACTTATCCCCATTCACGCTCCCGAACGCAGATCGGGACATGGTGTTTGCAATCCTGGCCGATACTTTTTCTTGAGCCGAGACGATGCCCAGACAACGACGCGCAAAACGAGGAGAGATCAACGGCGACTTGGTTGACCGGTTCACGCTGCTCCACTTTGGCACCGGCGTTGCGCTCGGTGGCCTAACGGGTATGCCCTTGTGGGGCGTTGCGATCGTGGCGGTGGGTTGGGAGCTGATAGAGAACCCGCTAAAGGATGCAGCGCCCGAGGCTTTCCCCAATCCCACACACGACTCGATCGGAAACGCTGTGCTCGACGCGACCGCGATGTTAGCGGGCGCGGCTCTTGCTCGCCTCGCGCGCGTAGGGGTTAAAGGGGCTGGGTCGGTCTTTGGTGCCCTTCGAGGGGGGCGGGGCTCGCCGAGCTCGCCGCCGAGCTCGACGCCCAGGCCGCCCGAGATCCCCGCGGTGCCACCTCGGGACGGACCCCCGCCCGCGATCGATGAGTTTCCGAAGCCCGGCCGGCGCGCTGTGCTCGTCATGGGTAGCCTTGTTTGGCCAGTCGATCGGGCTGTGTTGCCCAGGGCCTTCACGGTGCCCGAGGTTTTTACGTGGCTCGAGTCACACGATCCGGAGCTCCCGATAGACGTCATCGACATCGGCGGGGCTGAGTACGCGCTCGCGGCCGTTGAGCAGTGGGCCAAAGCGCACGAAATCGAATACCGCACCGCGGCCGATTGGGCTGACATGCTCACACCCTTGCGCGCGGGCGACCTGGAGGTGTTACAGCGGAGCTTTGACGAGCGCTTCGGGCAGCTCGATGCCCACGCGCGAATTGATGCCCTGATGGGGGGCGTGAAACCATGACGCTGCTCGGTGTTGACCTCTCAAACCACAACAGTGACCGCGGTGCGGTCGATTTCGCGGCATTGAAGGCAGGTGGGTGCGACTTCGCGCTACTCAAAGCAACTGTAGTCACCCCCGACACTTACAGCGACCGAATCAAGCGCAGCGTGCGCAGGATACGTCGCCAGTGTGACGAGCTCGCGCTGGTTGCCGCTGAAATGGAAAGGGATGGACTTTGACGTGTAGCAAGGATGCGCACACACTTCCGAAACCACAGACCCCGCGAGCGCAGCAAACACTCGCGGGGCCAAGATGCACTGAGAAACAACCCGAAATGCGTACCCACGCCATTCTTCCGAATCCCCGTACACGTTGCAGCTTAAGCACGCGTGCGCCTCGGGTCAAGAATGCGGGTGTTTCTCGTAGGAGAAACCAGATCCATGCTCACCCTATCCACCACGCGCGACCCGGTGCGAAGCTTCAGAGCTCCGCAGGCCTTTCATGATGCTTTGGCGGCTCGTGCTCGGGCGCGGGGCCTCAATCGCTCACAGTTGATTAGAGCGACGTTGTGCGCGGCTTTCCCGGAGTTGTCCACAGGGGTATCACCGGGTAATACCAGCCTTCCCTCATACGCGCGATCCTACGACTCCCGAGAACACACAGTGTTCGAGGGCCGCAAACAAAATCAAACTTACAAAAAAACGAACCTAGATCGCGAGGCAATCACGGAGACCGCAAAGCTTGCCGAAGTGATCCCCGAGCCTTTGAGTGTTCCGGCTCAGGATGTGCCCTTGAGCAAGCCAGCTCCGGAGGCGCTCCGGGTTGGAGACCCTACGCCGCCCACACCCCCAGGCTCGCGGCGCTCGACGCCCCCGAAAGCCGAAGCCCCCCACGTATCGGCTCCGCGATACTCGGGCGCCATTCGCCCCTGGCATTCGGAGTGGACTGAAAGCGCAAGACAGCGCAAGGCCAGGCTTCGCCTGGTCGTGGCGGCCGTGCTCGAGCACGGGGACTTAGAGCAGGGTCAGCTAGAGAGGAATCGCAAAATGGGTGCCGACTTTGGCGAAACTGAGAAGCTCGCGGCGCGCATCTACCACCACGCTTTGAGCCTCGACAAGTCGGTCTATTGGATGCGCCCCACTCCCGAGCTTGGTGTGGCACTCTGGACGGAGCTCTGCGACGCAGCGCGGGAGCTCCCGAAGTGGGAGACGTGGAAAGCGGGTTTCGAGGCGTGGAGTAGCCACGCGGCACAAGACGACCCGATCGCCGAGGCCGGAATCAAGAGCCTGTGGCGAATCATCGACAGGCCGAAAAAGTATCCTGGGCACCCGACGAACCGGGAGCGGATTGAAGGAGCGCCGCGCTTTATCGAGGCGTTCGCAAAGCACCGTTATGTGTCCTGGTGTAATCCGACCGAGCTTGTGTTTTACGGAAGCGCTGAAAAGCGGCACGAGGTGCGGAGCTCCGTACAGGTCGACCTGGCGATCGAAGTCGAGGAGATCGTTGTTCCTGTCGAGGAGATCGTTGTTCGTACTGAGGAGATCGTTGTTCGAGTCGAGGACATCGAGCCCCAGGACTGTGCAGCTCCAGAAACAATCACCCCTTCCCCGAACTCGTATTCCCACTCGAGTAAAGACAATCGAGGGCCGGATCCGGTTTTCATGGCGGAGCTCCGGAGTGTGAAGCGCACAGCTCAGGAACGCGAAGCCCGCACCCTGGCTTCGATGGGGGGTGGGGAGCTCGCCAACCTTGTGCGGCGCCTGGAGAATGGCCGGCGCTCACAGCTTCAGTCGGGGTGCGAGATTCACCCGGCTTTTCTCAATCGGATTGAGAGGGCCAAGGCTGCCCTTGTGGAGCGTTCGCTATGAGCTACGACCTGATTCTAGTGGATGAAGCTGGAAAGCTCCCGGGCCGTATTGAGCTCACGATGAGAGGCCGGTGGCAGGCCGCGGTCATTCATGAGCCCGATATTGATTTTGTGACTGACATCGTGAGACGAGAGCACAAAGTGCACTGGAAACGGCGAGCGCCAGGGCAGTGCTCGCCGCTTGCACAGGGTCTCGATTTCCTGGGCCCCAGGACGCACAGCTACAGATTTTGCTATGGACGCTTCACCTTCTCCGCAAGTGGCTCTGACCACTCGACTTGCGTTGACAATGGCCGCGGTGAGCGGCTCGGATGTCGACTTGTGATCCGCTTTGGATTCCTCGAGATTGATTACCTCTGGAGATTCCTAAACGACGTGTGGAATTAGCCCTAACTGCGTTTGTTGACAGGTCGTCACAAAACGCCCAAAGTGGCTCAAGTTCTCGTTTCCCCCGGCGCTAACCGGGGGAAAGAGAGCGTCACACATAACCGGCGGCGGGGGGCTCGATACTACCTGGAGACCCACCCGCTGCGCCCCTTGGAAGGAGAGGCATTTTGTACGATATCCCAGAACGGCTCGACAGGACAAGACGAGGAGTAGCAGTTACGAAGGCGCGTGAGCGAGTCGCGGAGCTCCGCGAGCATGGGCGATACATCCCTACCGCATTCGCGGACCTCTACCGCAAGCCGCTCGGAGCGTGGATCGTGCGGGAGCTCGCCAACGCGATCGAAGATGTCGAGGCCGGCCGGCGCTCGACGCTCTACCGATTTCGAGACGATGGGGAGCACAAGGCCGCGCTCTCTATCACGGAGCATCGGATCGCGGGTCGACATATCGAAGTGAAATCGAAGGGCGAGTGGTGGAGTGTAAACGCTCTGCTCGAGCACGAGGGCGCACAACGGATCGTAAACGTAATTGATTGGAGGTACACGCTATGAGCACGATTGAACAATGCGAGGAATGCGAAGGAAAAAAGCGCCTCAAGTGCGAGGATTGCGAGGGAAAGGGCGAGTTTGAGTGCGAGGAGTGCGACGCGGGCGGCACCTGGACGTGTGTTTGTCCGGACTGCGGACACGAGCACAAAGCCAAGTGCGATGATTGCGACGGCAAGGGGGTCTATGACTGCGAGGCGTGCGACGGCCACGGGGAGTGGGATTGCGAGGATTGCGACGGGCGCGGCTTTCATGAGGTGGAAGATGAAGAAGAGACCGCTTGACGGGGGTCAGTTGCGCCTGAAACTTACGCCCGATCTGGCTGAGGCCCTGGGGCGCAAGCCGGGGTGGTTTGTGATTCGCGTGAGCGAGCGCACAAAGGAGAAGCTCGACGTTGTGCGCACGCTTCGGTGCGTCAAGGCTGGTATCCAGGTCGAATCGGTGAGCCTCGGGAGCGTGGCTATCTGGCACTTAGAGCGAGCCCTAAACCGTGGCCATCTCAAAGCGAACCGTAGCGCGGCGGAATCGGTGCGCATTGCCATCTCGAGGACCATGCTATGAGGGAGAGCAAACGCATGCGCGTGGCGCGACTCATGCTAGAGACTCGAAGGAAGCAGCGAGGCTTCTGCCGGGTTTGCGCGAAAAAGCTCGGTTGGCCTTCGTCTCGGATGTGTTCCCCGTGTTGGCTACGGTGGATGGAGTCGCGCGAAAAAGAGAGCACTCCCCCGAGCTCATGACTTGAGCGCTCGGTTGACGGTGGAAACCGAGACGCCAAGCAGTTCAGCGATTTCGCGTTGGCTTCGCCCTTCGGCTGACAGGGTGGCCGCGTGTTTACGCTGCGCCCGCGACAGCTTCGGGGGGGCTCCAAAGCGCACACCCCGAGCGCGTGCGCGCTCGATGCCCTCGCGTTGTCTCTTCTTTGACGTCTCTAGCTCGAGCTCCGCGAACACCATCAGAATGGTGGCGATGATTCGCCCAAACGGCCCCGCAAGGTCAATGCTGGGGCTCAAGACTTCGATAGCCGCGCCCCGTTCCTCAAGTCTCGCCACGAGCCGCAAAAACTCGAGAGTCGAGCGCGCGATGCGGTCGAGCTCATGCACCACGAGCACATCGCCGGCCCCGAGCTCGAGCACGAGCGCTTCGAGCAGCGGCTTGTCTGCCGTGGGCCCCCGTATGGTCTCGCACACGACACGCTCACATGTTTTGCTCAGCGTTTTGACCTGGCGGTCGTGGTTTTGGTCGGAGTGGCTTACGCGGGCATATCCGAGGCGCGTCATGCGATGTTACCCACGGCACAGCTTACGAGACTGTAGAGATCCTCGAGTTTCTCCAGGCGTTCGGCGGAGCTTGCACGCTCCCACGCTTCGCGCCGTTTGGTGTCGCGGTATGCGGTATAAAGGATGTCCCCGATCCACTCTTGCATTGTGCACTCTGCACAACCGGTTTTTAGCCCGTGCGCATAATCTGCTGTGATCCGGTCGAGCACGAAATCAAACACCTTGATTTCCAGTGTGACCAGCTTGGGTTCTTCTTCTCTGTCGTCGTTCATGGTGCTCCTTCATGTTTGTATGTCAGACATACAAACAAGATTCATGATTGCCCCGTCAGTAGACCAAACGGCGTTGAGCTCTCGAGTTGACGGAGCTTCGGTAACATGTGCTCACTCACAGTGAGCCCGGTGCGCGTCTCGAGGAACGGCAGGAAGAGTTGACCCATGTGAGCGATCCCGCCCGCGACCGCTTCAAAGCAGCTCTTGAGGTACCAGAAAAGCGCACGGTGGAGGCGCCTGCGCTCCTGCGGATCAGTCGATGTGATTTGCAATCTCACCACGTACTCAGCCCCCTCGAAATGCCAGCTAAAGCGCAGCACATCGAGCCGTGTGCCCATATGCGGATCGTGTGTGTCGGTCCACTGTGTGCCGGTGGTGCCCGCGTTGTCTAGCAGCTTGCCGATTTCGCCGCGCGTCTTGCTCACCGTAACTTTGGTGTTCTCGTAGGCTTTGCGGCTCATTCTCTCCCCCGTGCGAGCTCCCGCGCGAGTGTGTTCTGGCGTTTGAGCTCATCGCAAAGCACGCGGCCCGACTCGGAGCGCTTCGCAAGGTCGCGGATCACCTGCTCGATGTCCTCGACCAGATACGCGATCCGCTTCAAGTCGGCTGAGCTCAGCTTGTTGGTGTCGATAATCTGGGGTTGTGGTTGGCTTGGGGCTTCCATTCCAGATGCCCGCATGAGGGCCGCGTATTCGTCTTGTATGCCCTTTGCGCGTTCTTCGGCTAGCGAGCGCCGCTCACGTAGCGCGTGGAGCACAAGGTAGCGTAGCGCGTCTTGTAGGGTGGGCTGCCCGATCATGGCGCGTTGTTGGATCCAGCCATAGTGCTTGACGAGGATGGCCACAGCTTCGGCCGGGAGCTCAATGGTGTGCGAGTCTTCCGGGTTGGGGATGCCTGGGCACAGCTCGTCGTGTTCATCGTCGAGGTAAGGCAGTTCGGCCAGGGCGTCGAGCTCGGGGATCACGCGTTCGGGGTCGACCTTGCCCAGCACCTCGAAGGCGAGATAGATCGCGGCATCGAGCGGGGTGCGTATCTTCGAGGTGTTGCGCGTTTCTTCGTGCAGCTCGACGGCTGCAAACTTGAGCTGCTCCCAAACGAAGGGGCGGAACTGGATTGTGATTTTGATGTCCAAGGCGTGTTCTCTTCTGTGTGGGTTTCAGTATGTCAGATAGGCGCCAAGCCGCTTCATAGCGATGATTCGCGACTTGTGCATGGTGACGCCCCTTCCTCTCTGCTCCAGATAGAAAACAAAGCGCGCGTTCTTCCAGTCTCGAGTGTGCTTGACGTTGCGGAGCCCGAGCAGGAAACGCCCGCATGTCATGGCCCCGCGCCTTGTGAGCAGGCGCTCAGCTCCGCGGAAATCACCCCCGGATATGAGGCGCTTCGGGGTCAAGGATAGCTCAGGAGGGTGTCACAAGGCGCTTCGTCGTCATATTCGCCGCTGCGCACCTTTGCCGCGATGTCGTCAAATCCGAGCATGCTCATGTCCTGAACAAGCATCATTTTCGGCGTCGCGGCGGGTGTCAGGAAATCGTGATAATAACCCGCCTTCGCGCGTTTGATCATCAGGTCGCGGTGGACATGAGCCGGCTTGCTCTCCAGATCGACCACGAGCTCTTTTAGTGTGCTTCCCATGTGTTCTCCTTATGAAACGGACTTCTGAAACACTCGAGCCCCAATTTCTATCACGGCTTCGAGGTTGTTGCACAAAGTAGGCGTTCTGACGTGTGCTCGAGTTGGGACAATCAGCGCTCGCGGTCTTGCGCATCCATCAGATCCCTCTCCAGATCGGCCCAAGTGCCCTCAAACTTTCCCGCAGCTCTTACCGCGGCGTCTTTTGCTTCGAGCAGTTTGCGAAGCGCCGTAGAGGCTTCTGGGCCTTCGAGCTCCTGAGCTATGAGAAGCGCGGCCTCTGCGAAGTGGCGCGAAACCCGTTGGAGGTTCGGGGGAAGATGTTTGAAGCCGAAAAGCGGCGCAAAGTGTTTGATGGCGGGGTGCATGTCTTTCATGGTTCTCTCTCCTGGTTATTGCACAAAGTGTGCGTTTTGACCTGTTCAGCTTTCGGGATAATCAATCATCGAAAGCGACCCAATGTGTGCCGGGGCCATACTCCTCATTCATGGCGCGCGCCTCATTTTTCAGCGGTTCCAGCTTACTGATAGACCACCACTGACCATGACCTGATACATTGTTGATAGACCACTCTCCGCGACACCGTCTGTCACCTGTTCCGTTCTGGAGTTGCGATATCGTTTCCTTTTTTGGCTTCATGGTCCCTTTTGCTCCCTGAACAACTCCCAAACCACCGTGTGCGTCTCGGTAACTCGAACGATCCGGATCGTTCCTTTCTCAGTCTTTCTGAGGTTGTGGACGGCTGTCTTAGCGCCCGCCTGCGTTTCGTACATCTTCGGGGGGAATTCAAGCATGATTCCTCCCGTGGTCCAGTCCGCTTCAAGGAGCATCCAGTCCGCGCTATGAGTGCCTTGGGCGGCTGCGTAGTAATGAAAATATCCAAGAATGATGAAAAAACGAGGGTTCATGTACCCTTGCTCGAGTGCATGAAATCCGAGCCGCGATCGGCGCATCGCCGAAGCCAATGCGTCCAGTTCTTCGAGGCTCGAAACAGAGTTGGCCATCCGGATCAGTTTATGATGCTCTCGTTTCATGTCGCCTCACCCACAAGCCGACAATCGAAGCCGTCGCCCTGGAGCATATCGACCACGCTCCCATCGCCCACGAAATGCGCACACCCGGCGCTCACGAAGGGAAGGCCCCACACGCCAGAAAGGCCCTCGATAATCAGCGGCATCCATGCTTCGTTTCGGTCGGTAAAGTACCGCTTGAAATCGGGCACGTTGAGCGCATCGCTTGCGATACCTTCGAAATCGCCCACCGCGTAGCAATCGATGAGGCGCCTTGCTTCGCGTGTGTAGCCCCACGGATCCGCGATGGCTTCGCGTAGGTCGTCAAAGTCAAGGGACGTCATCGCGTCCACTAAGAGCTTGAGTTGGAAATTGGTGTCTTCGAAGTAAGTCACGCGCATATCGCGGCGGTGCGCCCCGCGCAAAATAGAGCTGTCCATGGCGCTGGTTTTCGGGTGGTGGGTCTGTATCTTGAGCACCATCGCAACCAGAACCCACGGGCGCATTCTCGCAATCAGCCACGGCTTTGCGGGATACAGGATCTTACACAGTCGACGCCATTCAACCGGGCTCAGGTATTGGCTCACCTTCTGGCCTTTTGGGAGCTTCAGCATTTTTGCGGCTTCCCACGCGAGGGAAAAAGAAGACGTCAACCCAAAGCGCATATCCACTTCGTAGAAAAGGTGATCAGCTTCAGCGAATGCCTCGAAAACGTCGTCTCGGAGCTCCCCCGCGTCAATCCCGACATGACACGTTCCAAAGAGATAGCCTCGAAGCGTGCCGCTCTGCATGACTCGCCACAGACAAGATGGACCTGGGATCCTGGAAAAAACTCTCATGATGTCCTGTTTCGCTAGGTGCCCTTTTTGACGTTGGAACGTAGCATGCCAGACAAGCGTTGCACAAAGTAAACGTTTTGAAACGCGTGCTCGAGCAGCTCGCCGGCGAGCCCTCGAAGCTCCCGAGCGGCTCGATTTCCACACCGCGGCATTGTCAGAAAGTGTTGCAAAAAGTACACATTATGAGCGTCTGTGGTCCTTGTCCGAGTAGTTGGCACGGTGTCTGCTTATGGGCTGTAAGTGTATGTTTTTAAACCGTTTGTTGAGCAGCCTGTTTCGCGGGCCCACATACCACCATGGGCCCAAAGCGCTGTCGGGGCATCCTGGGGACGCGTGTAGCCTGTTCCGTTCTGATACAGCCGGGGCGCGTCGATGCGCCATAATGTTTTTTTCAGACACACAGCCGGTGCCCATTGAGCCCCGGGGATATAATGGGTGTGTCACAAAGTGGACGTTTTGGGGGCTAAAGCATGCCCCGATGTCGTTTGACGAGCTCCCGCAAGCGTTGGTGTTCGGCTTCGTTGTCGCTCGTCTTGGGGGCGCGGAGCAGGAGCATCATGGCATCGGCCGCAGCCATGTGCGCCGCTTTGCTATCCTTGGCGGTCTCGGCCAGGGCGAGGGTTTGAAGGTGAACGGAAAACATGGCGCCTTGGGCGGCATCGTTGAAGGTGATGGGCATCGTGTGGAGCTCCTACGGAAAGGCGACGGTGGCGCCGGGTTGATTCTGGAGGCCGATCCGGGTGAGCGCGGCCGATACACTGGGGGCGGTCAGGGTGCCACTGAATAGCCCGTTAAACCAGCGCACGGTTGACGTTGCGCCGTCGATGACGTTGGGCCCGGTGGAGTTGAACAAGCACATCCCGATAATCGAAATCGCGGTGTCAACGACATCGATCGCGGTGCCGATGCCCACCGCGGTGAAGTCGTCGTTAGAGTGACTCCCACTCGTGAAATCAGCGAGAATGCACGGCACGCCCACGGCCGCGTATTGCGAGAGAGAAGAGAGCCACGTTACGCCGTCGAGCTCCAGGGCGCGGCCGCCCGCCGGATTGTTTATATTATTTCGGCTCACAATCGCGAAGGGGAACCCCCCCAGGAACGCTATGCGACAGGCCGGGAGCGCCGGATCGTTTGAGGTGACAAAAGAATCGTTCATGTAGAGCCCGATCGAGTTTGCCGAGGCATCGAGCGCAACGCCCACGTCACACCGGAGGCGCACGCGCTGAAGCACCGTGTCAGAAAAGCCCGGATCGTTGATCAGCACACAGCCAGAAATCGAGGTGCCGCGGTTGTCGATCGTGATATCACACAAGCTGCGGTGGCCCTCGGGCTCCGCGTTGTCACCGTTGCCGATCACAATCTGACCTTGGCAGTTGACGGGGTTGTTGGCCGCGAATCGATCGCCACATGTGCCCAGGATGCTCACGAAGTTGGGGAGCTGCATGGCTTCGGCGCCGCTCCCGAGCTGCCAGGGCGCATCGATGGGGTTAGGCGAGACGTAGACGACCTGAGCCGCTCCGGTGAGCCCCGCCCGTTGTCCCGCGGCCGCAACGGCGTCAGGTATGCTTGTGTACGGATAGCGGTTCTTGTCGAGCCCCACGACAAAATCGCTAATCGGTTTTGCGGGGTCTCCATAAACGATCTTGCGAAATCCTGAGCTGGTGTCTTGCATGGTGCGCCTTGTGCGTTGTGAGGGAGGGGGCGCGCTCACCATAGCTACTTCACCGGCCCGACGTCGAGCGGAGGCCCTCCCGGCGAGCCTGGAGGATGCCCGAGCGCTTCCACTCGCAAGCGTTCGAGCTCCGCACGGTGCCGCGCCTCGCGTTGTTCGTAACCTTCGAGCGCCGCGCCAAAGAGTAAGAGCCCCCCCATGGCGCCCGCTGCGGCTCCTTCCTCCTCGTTGCCGTCTCGAGATAGGGCCACGCCAGCGAACGAGCCCACAAGGGCGCTCACGAGTCCTACGGCCAGCTTCTTGGGGTCCATCGCTACTTGCTCCCATCGGTTTTACGGTTCTACTACAGATCCCGATCGTCATGTTCGTCGGATCCATTGTTAGCATAGGGGATTCCCGGTGTGCTACTGTCAAAAAACGGCCAAAGTCCCCTAATGCTACCCCAGTGCTACCGGAGTTTACATGGCAGATCTGGATCCGATGCTAGCCCCCGCCCTTGATTTCAGAGAAAACCTAGGCGCTGCGCTCGACTCGATATGCGCCGATGATTGCCGTGTAATAATCACACGTTGGGGGGTGGAGTGTGCTGTAGTCATCTCACGGCATGACTTTGAGGCTCTGGAGGCGCTGGCGACCTTGACACCGCTCGAAATCGCCCGGATCCCTGCGGGCTCAGACGAGTCTGAGATAGCCAAATCAGTGCTCATCGGGTGGCGAAAAACGCTTGACGATATGTGACCCGCGCCTAGACGCTCGCAGCTCACGCGGCGGCCAGGAGAAAAAACCCGGAAATCGATTGCTCGATGCGGGATCTTGGTGCCCTACACGGGGGAAACCCCCGAAACGCGAGGGCGGGAACAATGGCGAAAGTGGTTTACAACGAGCTTCCGATTTCGAGCAACGGCTACCCTGAGAAGCTGCTCAAAATCCAGACGGATTTCATGAAAGAATTTCCTGATCCGGGCTTTGGCACCGGGAAAGTGGGAAGCGTGAAGGTCGGGAGCGGCAAAAGTGAGAAGCACTACAAATACACGAAGGGAGCGCGCGAGGAGCGCAAGAAGGCGCTTAATGCGCTGAAGCGAGCGCGCGAGGCTATGACCGCGTTTGCGGAAAAGGCGAAGCTCCTGATTTCGGCATCCTGAGCCATGGCGAAAGTTTGCCAATATTGCGGGATGGGCCCCGCCAAGGGTGAAGCGAGCAGCGTGCTGCTAGATTTCAGCGCTCGGGGGCTCGCCGTAATCCGCACCGTGCAGGAAATGCGTTCAGCGGAGCTCGGGTGGCGCGCGGTGGCGGCTCAAATAATCGGGCGCGACGATGCGCCCCAGCTCGCCAACGTTACGAAGTCGCGGCTTTGCCCGTATTGCCGAAAAACTCACCTGACAGCGCTCGGAAAGCACACCCTGTGGACCGATTTTGTGGTTCGCCTCGCCGGCCTCGGGCAAGGTTTCCTTGGCGCTCGTTCGGGGGGGCTCCGCGGGCTCGCACAAGCGCTTGTTGATGGCGATGACGTGCGGGTGAGCCCGCGAGCCGTCGCGACTGAGCAGGGTGAAGTGTACGAAGCCGAGCCCAAGCCCGAGAAAAAAGGCCGCTGGCCAGGGCGACAGAAGAAACGAAGCAGCAAGCACCCCGAATCTTAGGAGCACACACGCGCTATGGTGGAAAAACGATCACTTGGATTTATACAGGGCGCCCAAGCCGCGGCCGCCGTTGCCGCGGGAACGCCAGCAACGGAACCTTCGGGTCAAACTGCGGTGAGCTCAACGCCAGATTTTGACGACGTGATCTCAATGATTGGCGCGATCGGTGGCGCTGCGCAGCAAATCAAGAGCGTGGTGCAAACCATCACCGGCGACACTGGCGAGCAGGTGCGGATCCGCTGCATTTTGGGCGATGATGTGCCCTTGGGGCTTCCCGATACAGACCCCCGCGCGTGGATAGGCCCGATCAACCTGGGGATCCGCGTGGGCATCTTGCCCGATTGGCTCGACGTCTGCTCGGACCTTGGTTACGGCGCCTCGGGCACGCTTTACGGATTCCAAAGCTTGGGGCTTCGCACTCCCCAAGCTTGGGCGCAGATCGCAACGTCAAGCCCAGGCTCAGGCGTTGCCGGCCAGGGGCAGGGGTTCGAGGATATGGACGAGGCGCAAAAGCGCGCCTACATTGCCAACGCAGCCGCGATCGGAATTGCGGCGACCGTTGACAAGCTCGACTCATACGCGCCGATATGGGCGGGGCTCGTGAAACAACAAGACGAGCTTGGCTGGGCTAACAAAATCGGACTTGAGGACGTCAAGCGCGCGCTCGCTCGCCTCTCTGGTCAAGGTCCGGCCCTGGTGGCAGCGGGGCAAACCGCGGCCGCTCCCGCTACCACAACCGGCGCGGGCCCCATGGAACACTGTTTTGTAGGTGAGCCCGCGGAGCGTCAACGATGCGTTGAGCAGGAGCTTGCTGCAAATCCGGAAGCCGCGCGCTTTTACGCGCTCACGCAAGATCCGTGGATCGCGGTCGCCGATCCCAACAAATGGTTTCAGCCCTGGCTTCTTGCTCCCGATGGGCGCCGCTACACCAAAATCGGAAAGGGCGCCAACCAGCGCGCAGCCCGCACGTTGACTGCTGTTATCGGTACCACGGTGGTGGGCGGGGTGGTCATTGGTGGCGCGCTTTTGGCGTTCACGAAGGGCGGCAAAAAACTAGTGAAAAGTTTTCTCAAGTAACCCCGGCGCCTCCCTCGGACAAGGCGAGGACAGCAGCCAACCTAAACACAGGAAATCAAACGATGGCACACGAACTAGCACTTTTCGCCGAGGCAATGCAACGAAACGGCAACGGCAACGGCAACGGCAACGGTCAGATCAACCGCCAAGTAGGCGCGCAGGCGCTTCGCCAGGTCGTTGACGTGCTCAGGTCCAACGGTTACGGCAACGGCGATATCCAGGGAATGTTGCCCGATATCATCAGGGGCGCCGCAGGTGGCGTGCAGATGCCTGGGAGCGGCTCCGCGTGCGACGTTACGCAGATGCAACAAACACAGGATGCCTTCTCATCGCTCGGGCAACGCCAGGGCGCCGAGTGGGGCCCCTGGCCTAACGGGAAGTGCCCCACCAACGTGTACGCGTTTCTCGCGTGGATGATGGCGGGATCTTGCACGTTCAACAATTTCGGCAAAACGAGCAGTACGGCCCTGATTTCCAACACCCGAACGCTCCCGGATGCAAGGTTCGACTTTGAAGTTTTTCCGGGTCAAGCAGATATCGGGATACCATTTCCCCAGGAGTGGAGCGGAGAAGCAGCATTCCATCAAGTGTACCGTGTGAAAGTCGACATCGAGGTGCGCCCGATCACGCTTGTAAACTTCACACTCGAAGAGTTGCAACGCCGACTGTTCGCGGATCTCACGCTTCGGGTGATTCAGTTTGGAACTGATGATCCGGTGACCACCGCGGTCAACTTCGGACAAGCCCAGGACGCGCAAGCGTCGGCCTTTGTGCCGTCGATGGGTGGCTACTTCTTCCCCCGAAACGCCAAATTCGTGCCGTGGATGTGGGAGCCTTCGATCCAGGCCTACGATCTGAGCGGTGTGGCGCCGGGTGTCGTGGGTGAAGACGAGTACGCGGTCACGGCTACGTTCCGCACTTACTGGGAGCTGATGAAGGGCTTTAACGCGACCCTCTTCGCGGGTGGCGAAGCCCCCGCTTACTAAGCGCCGCGCCCGCTTTCTCACTTACTAAGCCCGCTTTTTAACTTTCACTTTCACGGGAACAATCATGGCAGGAACATACGTCAGGAAACCGGGCGCCGCTCGCTCGATTCGCGACGGTTACGCGGGCGGCAAGAAGGCTATGGACGGGGTAGCGCGCTCTCAGCGTTCACGCTACGGGACCGACCGACCGCTTAGAGCTGGCCAGAAGCCGCGGCCCAAGGTCTACCGGCCGCAGAAAGGCTCTGCGCGCTCGATTCGCGACCGCTACGCCAAGAACCCGCCCACCGCGAAAGAGATCGAAGCGGCCAAGAAGAAAGGAGAGGTACCGCTTGCCGCTCTGAACAAGGGCTCATCTATCCGGAGCTCCTACGGACCCAACGCCCCCGCCCCTGGAGAAGCGGGCGGGCCTCCGCTCGACATCAAAGCCGTCAGCCAGAAGGGGCCGAAGGGCCCGACCCCCTACCCCGCACCGAAACCGCAAGCCGCGGCCCCGACGGCGCCCAGGCCGAGCGCGCAACCCGACAAAAGCGCGGCGCTCGAAGCTAAGCTTGATATGCTTTTGGCGATGATGAACACATCGGAAGCCGCGCGCCTCGAGACGCAACGCCAGCTCGATGCCTTCGTGCACTCCAAGGGCAACAAAGCGGACCTTGAGCCCCGCGTGCGAGCCGCGCTCATTGCGGCCGGTGAGGATGTCGAAGACTACTTCGCGCACAACCCCACCAAAGACGACTTGAAAGCCACCTTCGGTGTGTTCGCGCTCGGGATGACACCCGAGGCCGATGACGAAGCCGACGACAGCGCAGAAGCAGCAGGGGAGGGGTGATCCATGGTTGTGATGAACGGCGGTGGAAACGGCAACGGCAACGGCAACGGCACAAATTTGTGGGGTTACCTCTTTCCCCCGACCACAAACGGCGGCAACGGCAACGGCAACGGCAACGGCAACGGCAACGGCAACGGCGGCGCCTGGGGCGCTGGTACAGGCTCGGGAACCGGTAGCGGCGCCCTGAGCTCACTCACCGGCGCGATCGGCTCTCTCTTTGGCGGTTCCGGCGCGCAAGCCTCAGCCCCGCCCCCTGCATCGGCCGGGGGCGTTGCCATCCCCGAACAGATCGTGTGTGAGTTTGTGAAAGGCGTTGCGATGCAGTGCCCCCCCGATCACAACATGGCGGATCCGGTTCTCCAGGCTATGACAGAGGGAACGCTAGCGGGCTCGCTCGTTCGGCTGACTGCGGGCTACAAGCCGAAATCGGGCCGCTTCTCACGCGGCCGAAGCTCCGCACAGATTTCGGGAGATCTCGAAATCGGCTGGGCTCACGCGGCAACCAAGGGGAAGGGGTGGATGGGTCGCGATGTGCTGCGCTTGCTCGCCAAAGAACACCCGCAGCTTGCCGCGCAGTCGTGGGGCGCACAGTTCGCCCGCGAGCTCGCCACGGAGGCGTTTAGCGATGAAGTGATCGAGCTGTTTCTAAAGCGCTCGTCACTCCCAGGCGATCCGCGCGCTATGACTCTTCTAAAGGGTTGGAACGTCATCTCTAAAACCATCCCTGGACAGCGCCTCTACGCCCGCGAATGGTGGAGAAGCAAGGTAAAGCCCCAGCTCGCGAACATGCGCCGCTTGGGGTGGACAGGACGGCGCACCCTCGCCGCGCTTGTACGAATGCGCAACTCTGGCAAACAGGGTTGGATCCTCGATAAAGCCGAGCTTGGAGAGCAAGCCGCGGTCGAGGCTGGTCTTGATGAGTACGCGGCGCACAAGAGCCATTACCGAAACGACGTGGAACGGATCCGCACATGGCCAGAATTTCAGGGTGTGCTTGGTGCGGCCCCGAAATACACCGATCTGCGCTTTCAAGGTCCGGTTGGGGTTGCTGCTGGGCTTGCTGGGCAGTTCGTGAACGTCCCCGGCACCGCGGGCGGTGGCGTGCTCGGTGGCGGTGCGACCGATCAACCCCTCGGGAGCCCCCCGCCCGGTGGTGTGACCACGGGTGGAGGAATCAAGGAGCGCGCCAGGATGGGGCTTTACCTCGCCGGTGGCGTGGGCGTGGCGGTGATTGTCGGTGGTGGTTATCTGCTCTGGAAAGCCACACGCTAAAGGAGCGCGAAACGGTGCCGAGCCCCCTAGAAATCTTTGCCGTTCGGGTTGCACAAGAAGGCGTGCCGGTGGGTGATAACGTCTACGCGATCTCCCCCGAGCGCGCAGGCTTGCTTATTGACCTTGGCGAAGAATACGGCGCGGATTATGTGGAGGAGGGCGCCGATCAGTACCTCGAATTTGAGAGCGGCGAGGTGGTGGAGCTGCTACCCCGCCAGCTTAGAGATCCGCGCTTTCGCCTAAAGCTCCCTGAGTCCCTCGATATCGATCGCTTGTTTCGTGATGGCATCGTGCACCGCGACACCGGCGCCGAGCTCGGGGCCCCCGCGAGCTCACCGCTCACACGCCAGCTCATGATCGGGGGGCTCGCGTTTGTTGCAATCGCGGCGCTCGCCGTGGGTGGGTATTTTATCTGGAAGAAACTCAACCAGCCAACCAAGGAGCCACAGAATGCCGATCGGAACACCGGCGCCCCCGTGGGTACAAGCGGCCCTTAGCTGGGGCCGCGAAATGGCTGCGTTTTGTGAGCTTGCCGAGACTGTGCAAGATTACAGCGACGGCAACCGAGACGAGCCATTAGAGCGCGTGGCAAGCGACTTGCTCAACGCTACGAGCAAAGCACAGGCCGCGGCCGATGCGTGGCGCGCGGCGGGCGCCGCTCCCATGGACGTTGCAAACGCGATAGCGGCACTCAACCAGATCACGCGGCGCACGCTGGTACCCGTTGCCGGTGAGGTGGGGAGTGAGGATGCGCTGGCCTTTGACAAGACCGCGAAAGCCTGGTTAATCGGCGCGGTTGAAATCTGCAACAGAATGGAAAGTGTAGAAATCCTCGTGAAATCTCATCTTGAGACGCTGCTCGGTGGTGTCGCCGACTCTTTCAAGGCGGGGGTCGCAAAAGCGTTTATCAGCGCACGAATCAAGCGCGCGGCGGGCTTTGTCATCCTTACCGTTCTGTTTGGCGCGGCGCTCCTGATACTATCGAGGCGCGATCCGTGACTGCGCTTGCTCCCATCTTGTCTGAGCTCCCGCCGCGGCTCGCCGCTCGCCTTGTGGGCGTGAGCGTCGAGACAACCGTGCTCTTGCTGCTCCCTCCGAGCCGCGAGCGCGCGGGGCGTCTCTCTGAGCTTCGGGAGGGTGCGAAGCTCTTAGCGCTCGAATGTGCGCCGTTTGTGTCCATTACCTTTCGCGAGCTCGAAGCCCCCCAGTCGTGGCGGGACGCGTATCACCGGCGCCTTGCTCATACACTCACATCAGGAGACCGCTAAATCATGACGTTTCAAGGTCAACCCGTTCGCTTTCCTACTAAGGCACAGTATAGAAACGCGCCCGACGCGCCCACCGCGATTTTTACGAACCCGAGCCCCCCAGGCGTGATCAAGCTTGCCGCGTTTGACACCTGGGTTTCTGCCGTCAATTTGAGCGCTCCCCAGACTGCGGAGCTCCCCTCGCTTGGGTCAACGGGGGCGGGACATCAGATCATCATCAACAACGGCGATCCGGTGGAAGTCGTGACGGTTGCGGTGGCGCCAAGTGACATCGCCAACGGGTTTCTGATTGAAGGGCTGCTAACAAGTCTTGAGCTTGCGCCCGGTGAGACCGTCGCGCTCTACAAGCTGCCGCTCACAACGCCCACCAATCCGACCACAACAACGGAGTGGAAGATCGCGTGGTCGCAAGCGCTCACACCCGCGGGCTTTCCGGTACAAGCTGGCTTTGCGCAGATGTTTGGAGCGGGCGTTGCAGTGCAGGTTATCGGGGCCGCGGGCGTTGCGCAGCCGGTGGCTACCTACATCGGCCCCGATCAAGCAACCGGAGCCCCGGTTATCGTGGCCGATTTCGCAGCCGGTACCCACACGATCGGCGACGCGGGCGATGGGGATTGGCTGTTGAGCTTTGGGTGTCAGGCCTTGGGTACCGCGGGTGTGATTCTCATCCTTGGCTTTGCGATCAACGGTGTACCCATTCTGCCGGGTCGCAGTGTCACCCCGAACGCCACCCCCGATCCGGTGCCGGTCGAGGTGACGACAGTGGCCCCAGGCCTCGTTGCTGGCGACATCATCACCGCGACAATTCAGGAGGCCGGCGGTAACAATGTCGACCTTCAAAACATGGTTTTCCTTGCCAAGAAGGGGTGAGCTCAGTGGCGTGTGATACCTGCGGGGGACATCAGGTTTTCTACCAGTGCTGCCAGGGCGCACCCGTGCGCCGCATTGGTGAAGACGCAAAGCTTGCATGCCGTGACGCGTTTGTGTGGGCCGAAACCACCGTCGCAGATATCACCGCGGAGCTCCCGGCGCTGCTTTGTGCGTGCGAAGGTGGCACGATCGAAGTGCACGCAAATGGGCCCTTCAATGTCGAGGTAGCCGCGAACCCCAAAGACGGCACAAGCGCGATCGAAGATGAGTCAGACACGCTGATTTTGAGCGGCCCTGATGGTGAGTGGGCGACGTTTGCCCCTATCGTGAGTGGCCCCCCTGGCGCGCTCCTTCGGCGCTGGCGAGTGGTGGGGGGGGGCGGTGTTGCCCCAATCCTAAACGGAGCCGCTCCCGCGGAGCTCATACAAGGCCAGGTTGACGTTTACGGATTCAATGCCGTGAACGGCGGGATGGGGGGGCTTGTGCTCCCGGTGGGTATGTTTGTTGCTAACACAAACATGGCGCTTGTCGATGTCAAAGGCGCGCCGCACCTCACAAGCTCCGGGCTGGTGTTCACCGCGGGCGCCTCGGGCGCTGGAAAGTACCGCGTGAGCGCCACTTGCGTGGTAACGCTCGCGCTCGCCTCTTCAGTCTCGTTCGCGATCCTTGATCCGGTGACGCTCCTTCCACTCCCTGGGAGCATTGAAACGCGCACCGTGCTTGCTCCGGCCGCTGAAGTCTCGTTCAGCTCACAGGCGATATGGAACGCGCTTGCAGGCTCAACGCTTACCGTGGGATGGACAACCACAGTGGGCGGCAACTCGCTCAGTCAACAAGACGTGACGTGTCTCGTCACTAGGGCGGGGGTTTAAGCCATGCCGAACCCGATCGCAACGTGTCGCCTATGTGGAGCTCCGGAGCACGTTCTACACCCACGCACGAGCTCCCAGCCGGCGGGGTTGCTGCCGGTACACGATCCGCTTTTCAATATTGAAGGGGTGTGCCAACAACTCGTGCTGCTCGAGCAGCACTTGTACGATCCGCAAATGCGGTGCCGTGACTGCATTTTGAAGCACTTTCTGATTATTGAGGCGCTTTTGCGCGAGGTTCCCTCGCTCGATTTGCAGGGCCTTTACACTGACGATGCCCTGCGGCTCGCGGGCATCGTGCGCGCAGCTCGGGAACAGTGGCGCACGCAACTCAACCACAGACCCACCGCGCAAAGCATGCGCAGCATCAGGAAAAGCCTCGTGCCGGTGTGCCTCCCGATAGGAGGGCCACCCGTTGGGATCTGACTCATCACTTATCAAGGGAGCCGCGGTGGTGTTCGGCGCGGCCGCGGTGGGGCTCGCGCTCGGTATCGCCTTTGAGAGCTTCGGGCGCAGGAATGGGCGCCCTGGTATGGCAAGCGCCGCACTTCGCACGCTAAAGCAGGTTGTCGCTGGGTTTGCGCTCGGAAGCATTACGGCGGCAACATTCGCAACGATCGCAGAAAACGGAGAGGAGAAAACCCATGATGGACAATAACGGCGAGGTTTACATAGCCCCAGGGCTGCCCACGGAGCTTACGCAAGGTTTCAACACCAATGGGGGCGTCACGCCCCCGCTGACTCCTGAGCAGCAGACTCGAGTGCGCCGCTACGGAGGCCGCGCGCTTTGGACTGGGGCCGCGGCCGCGGGCATCGTTACGATCGGCGTGATCGCCGTCATCAAAATCGGCCGCATGGCCTTCGGCATGGATGATTGACGCGTGAGCTCACTCACCCCACAAAACGGCGTTGCCTGGTCGCTCCTGCTCACTCCTGACACGGTGTTGACGCTTGGCTTTAGCGAAAACCAGAAGGCGGGAAATAACACCCTCGTGCTCGAGATCCCCGGCACCGATACCGCGGGCACTTCGATCGATGCGTTCGGCATCGCGGTCACAAGCGGAGCTCCAGGCCGCACAGCCGATCCAGTTACGCCCGTGGTGAATGCGTCGCCTACGGCCGCGGGAGCTCCGGGAGATCCGGAAATCACCGGGAAAGCAATTTGGGCGATGACCTTGCGCGCTCCCGAGTGGAAATTCAGGCTGGCCGCGGCCGCGCCAACTACGGTGTTGGTGCGCGCGTTCCTGGCCTTTGATGTTGAGACCGGCATGAGCGGTGCCGATCAGGCTATCCGGAGGATCCCCTAGATGAGCACCGGTTTTGTGCAACCCTCGGGC
>SDBT01004822.1_pt1 | contig 22810 bp, 16 predicted proteins | sample 2277101 | NCBI WGS metagenome assembly SDBT01 (sample SAMN10404973, study PRJNA504765) | marine sediment metagenome | isolation source: marine sediment core GS10_PC15, 103 cmbsf | place: Arctic Ocean: Southern Knipovich Ridge | collected 2010 | reverse complement strand
ACCTAAGGCTCTGTTAGTAAGACCACCACCGACTGCGGAGTTAAGACTGTTAGCGGTATTAAGAGTACCTCCACCAACAAAAGATACATCACCTAAGGCTCTGTTAGTAAGACCACCACCGACCGCAGAGAGGAGGTTGTTGGCGGTATTAAGATTACCTCCACCAACAAAAGAGCCAACGCCTGAGGCGGTATTAGTAAGACCACCACAGACCGCAGAGTCAGTATTGGAGGCGGTATTAGTATTACCTCCGCCAACAAAAGACTGAGTACCTAAGGCTTTGTTAGTAAGACCACCACAGACCGCAGAGTTAGTAACGTTGGCGGTATTAAGATTACCTCCACCAACAAAAGAGTTAGTATTGGAGGCGGTATTAGTATTACCTCCACCAACAAAAGACTGAGGGCCTAAGGCCCTGTTAGTAAGACCACCACAGACCGCAGAGTTATCAATGTTGGCGGTATTAGTATCACCTCCGCCAACAAAAGACTGAGTACCTAAGGCCCTGTTCCTCACACCACCACAGACCGCAGAGTTAACAGCGTTGGCGGTATTAAGATTACCTCCAGCGACAACAGCATTGTCGCCGCCAAAACCAGCTTGATTGCTAGTTCCACCGCCAATGGCACCACCATCGGCTAAAGTAATATTTCCGCTACCTCCAGCAATGGTATCATTAGCACTGTTGGTTCTATTATTAATACCTCCACCGATTGTAGCATTGGCTGCAGCTGCGACCACGATATTGGAATTACCTCCACCTATCGTTGATTCGACGCCCGCGGCAGTATTACTATTACCTCCTCCTACAGTAGACCAAGTTGATGTAGACGAATTGTTATCACCTCCTCCTACAGTAGACCAAGGTGAGGTGGCGGCGTTATTCCGACCGCCGCCGACAGCAGATCCGGTGCCACTAGCCACTTGAGTGGCGGCCACAGTTCTTAACATTTGAAGGTCGACGGCATTATCGCCTCGACAATTACCGCCTGGAACTGCATTGTCTGGAATATCCAATGAGAAAGCGCCAGTACCTCGAGGAGCAATAGCAATGTCAACGTTGATATTGGTAGTTCCACTAGGAGTCACTTCCAACAGATCTTTAGGAGAGCAGGTTGTGCTATCGAGAGTAAAATTAAAACCTCCAGCTCCTGCTTCTTTACAGACTGGGAGTTTCGAAGAAGAAACACATCTTATAGCAGGATTTTGTGGGTTATCAGGAATTGTTGCTGACATTTGATAAATTATTCAAGTTATATTACAGACAAGACTATTATTAAATTATTTTTTTTGATCTCAAACATCTCGAATTACAACACTATTGATACGTATCGATTTTCACGATAAATATTTCATATTATTTTATAATGAAGTTGTGAAGGATAAGGCAGTGGTCATGCCAACATTAAAACCAAATGCTTATTTCTCTCTTAGCTGATATTAATGAATCGGAACAGTGAACCAAATTCTCACGAATACTGGAAGCTAAATCTCCCCGTATAGTTCCTCTTTCAGCCTCCCAAGGGGTAGTAGTTCCTACTACAGCTCTAGCCACCTCGATATTTCCTTCCATAATCATAGCTACCACTTCACCAGAAGTGATAAAATCAACTAATTCATCAAAGTAGACCCTACCTTTATGTTCTTGATAATGCTCTTCTACCAAATCCTTCGGGGGAAGCACCATCTCCATATTTAGGATAATAAAACCTTTGCGCTCGAACCGAGAGATAATCTCTCCAATCAGACGGCGGCGAACGCCATCCGGTTTAATCATAACAAATAATCTATTGGAAGCCATGCTGATACTTGATTGACCAATCAAGTATCTTTAAATATTTACTTAAGATGTTTAAATTAATTACATTTCTATTTACTAAAAGTTGCTCGTTTAGCATCGATCCAAGTCATTGTCCACAGTATAAGGAGTTATGTTTGGAAATAAACAATATAAGATAAAGTTTAGAACAGATAAATTATAGAAAGAAAAAGAGAATCTACATTTCTTAAAAATAATATGATTAACTTCTTTGGATATTTAACCTTTCGAAAGGTTAAATATCATTCTAATAAACATTTTATTAGACCTGGATAAATTGATATATACAACGAATAATTGTAACACGTTTTTGTCCATTATCAAGGTCCGGCGCTCGTGGTTGCTTGCTTTGCTTTAATCCAAGTCATAGCCCACATAGGAATAATATAGTTCGGATGATTACTCGACGTATATCCGGGTTCCATCCAAAAGACTTTATTTGTATCGGTATCTATAGATAAATATAACCACGTTCCACTGATATTAGTTCTGATACTACCCGTCGGATCAATAATACAGGTATTGGGACTACTAGAAGAAACTAGTGCGTTAGCTTGATGATCACTTTTAGCATTATAAGATAAATACATATTAATGCCCATAACTCCAAACCATAATCTTTGATTTTTGGTTCCTGTTTCATAAATACCATCTCCATCACTCATCCATATAGTCTGGAATGATAGATTTACAATATCCTTATCGATATACGCGTCATTTGCGATAGTGCGAAAGAACCCTAACCCTTCATATTTAGTATAAGTATCATTCCATGTATAAGCTTCTAAATAAAATTGTGTCTGTGATTTAGTAGAGGAAGATTTTTTCTGAACTGTTATTGCTCCATATTGTACAGGAGCGCAAAAACTATCTTTGGTAATTTTTAAAGACCGGTCCTCATTACTATAAGGAGGCCCTGGGATGATAGGCACTATACCATCTCCTGCGCTGCTCCATGAAAACTGATTTATGTTTTTCCAGTACGTATTATTACCGCCAGGAATATCATTTAGTACTAACATCCTTATTCCATTAGCACTATCTCTATGCATTAATCTACATGAACTGCTAAAACCATCGGATCCAAAATACCAGGCATTCTGTCTATTATCACCATTTGATACAGGAGTATTGAATTGAGAGCTAGTAGTTGATCCACCAAAACCTTTGTCTTTTGGTGCATTACTATTGACGTCTACTTTTGTCCCATCGTACGGAGGAACAACATGCCATGTACTAAAGGTTGTCATATTAGAATGATCGACTCCTCTTGCCTGTATGTTCGTGCCCACATTCGCGTCGTTATTTCCAAATCTTAAATAACAAGAAATTCCACCATCGGATGTAGTTGCGTGACAGTTTTTAGTCTTAGCCCAAGTTCCTGAACCAATATGAAAAACATTGTAGAATCGAGGAGGATTTCCTGGTTTGTTCCCTGATACATCGGTACTATATGGTTTCTTACCCTCCTTCCCGAATATAAGAGACCACAATATAAAAGGATGAAGATATTTCATATTGATTGGATAGAGATAAATATCCCCATCATCCTCGAATACTCCAGGAACAGCTATAATATCAGTTTTATCACTATACTTGTCTATCGAAGGCTTTGAAGGCATAATAACTGGAACAAAAAGATTACCATTTTCATAACTTTCTTCAGGAGTAGCTGATATGAACTGCCCAGCTTTAATTGTGGGTATATTATTTCTCATCCAATTTGCTCGGGTAAACTGACCAGGAGCTACACAACCTTTATTGTGTTTTATAGACATAATAGGACAGTCACCTCTTATGCATGTATTAATACCCTTAACATTTTTACAGACAGAATTAGGGATGTCTCTATTATTAATGGCTAAGTCATCATCTGACAAGCCGGGATTCATATATGTACCAACATCGATTAAACACTGGCTGGGGTCATCAGCATATACACACCAAAGATTGTATATACCTCGTCGAACAGAATCAGTATATAAGGGGTTCATTTCCCCGTTAGGTGATTGGCAATCGCTATCATTTATACAGGTTACAATTTTAAAAGATCCATTGCTGGTAACTCCATGATCAGCTTCACTCCATTCTCCTGGTATGGTACTAGTGGTAATAATATTAACATAATAGGATTCTCCTTCTATTAAAGTGACGGGCATAGGTTGCCCGCTACAGGTTGGTTCAGTGTCTATATTATAGACTGTGTATGTGAATGGTGATGTTATTAAATTAGAGCATGTACTCCCATCAACTACATTACCATTGCTATATACAATGCTGATCTGATAGGTATAATTATACCCAGTAGCTACTGGAGCGTCCCACGTACATATAATGTCATTACCAAACGCATATGAAGAGGTATCGGATCTAACATTTCTAGAACTTTGAGTACTTCCTTGCGAGGGATCCTTCACTTCAGCCGGGAATGGGGCTGTATCATGTACTTCTTCGTTAGATTCGCCAACTCCAGGTAAAAACATCGACACTGTCTGGTCATAAGTTCCTACTGGTAACATATTAATAGTAAACGTATAGGTACCGTTAGTATTGGATAGAGTTCCGCAATAGTTTGGTTGGTTTTGATCGCATATACTGCCACTGCCACTATAGATTTGATCAAAGAAGAGATCAAATCTTGAATCAGGGTCATTTATATGAATAGAATAATCAAAATCGCTGGGACATGAAGCCGGCCCCGCGTATGAAGAACAATCTACATTCCAAGTGACTAGAAAGTCAGCATCAGTTGTGTAATAATCTCCCCCTGGATTTGCTGAAATGATAGGCATGCTAAAGGCGACGACATCGAAAGATCCGGAAAGTGTTTTAGGGGAATCTACGGTGCAAATACGTCGATCTGGATCAGTGTCAGGATTTTGGGTAGTATAGATAACAGCTTTTAATCCCGTCCCAATTCCTATTGTGTTAGGATCGTACTGGTAGGATACTTGGCCGTATTCTAATATTACACTTGTTCCTCCTACTGTAACACCTGAGCTATCTTCGATAGACAAGTTATAGAATGTCTGTTCTTTGGTTAATGGATAATCAATACTTGTATCTGTCCAAGACACATTTATCAATCCACTACCTTGCAACCCGTAGTGGTAGGTAGTATTATCTGTTTTTATAGAAGAAACTTGATCGTATTGAGTCGGTAATAACGTCAGGTCTTGAGTGCATGTACTGCAATGTCGAACAGTGGCTTCAGGAACATTAGGAACAAAGGACTCGATCTTGAGAGTATAATAGTCTGGTAGCATCTCAGACAGAGAATATTCGTAAGTGTAATAGTAGTTAGATCCTTGATTGTCGATAGTTAGTCCATTGGTATCATCAGCGATGTTTTGGTTGATAAAAATTTCATTATTATCATTTCCGGTGTAACTGAGACGGAAATGAATATTAGATACATCATAAATAGTTGTGTCATAGTTGCACCCCCATTTGGTAAATATATTTGAAGATAGAGAACAAAAAGTATCTGGGTTAACAGGGTTTAAAACAGGAGCCGGAGCTAAGAATTTTTGGCTATCCGGTCTGCCCGGAAGGTGGTGGTAGTCTTTTGTTGGACAACGATACCATAAAATCAAGATAACTACGGCCACTAGGATTGCTAATACAATATATATTTTCCAATTAGACCAATCCATGTTATTACTTTGTATGTAGTCTTTACTTATTACATAAGAAAAATATAAACTGAGTCAGCTCTTTTTTCTTTTCTGGAACTAGAAAAGAAAAGTTAAGACGGGGTAACACAAGAACCATAAGTAAGTCCATCGGTATCGCAAACGAGACCTTCCGAACAATCTCCATCTTGCAGACAATCAACTACAATGAAATTAGGTGCATGAGTAGTCCCTTTGTCATCAGAACTACCACAAGGGGACACATCTGTAGCTTCTACCAGAAAAGAATGACTCCCGGTGGCGATTGAGTATGTTGGCGGGGAACAACTTTTGGTAGCTCCTGACTTTAGGTTTATGGTCGTTTGTCTGGATGTTGTGGTTGCACATGAGAAGTCATTTGAATCTATACGCCAGTTATAGCTGAAATAAGGCGTTGGATAAACGCCCGTGGTATCCGGAGCATCCCAAGACAATTTCATTACGTCATTAGTTGTGTAAACCGGAGGATCTCTATCATAAAGAATAGTACCTTCTGGGATTAAATAAGGTTGGTCATGTTTTTGATATACCGCATAAAAGGTAGGCTTAGATCGATCTGACAGATATTTGTCACCACCTTTATATGCTGTATTAGCTGTAATGCTGATGATGTAATTTCCTGCATCAGCTCCATCGGTAAATGTGTATGAGTAGTAATAAATATTTCCATCGACATTACAGTCGGTGACCTCATTCAATTTAATACTGCTTACACTGTCTCCAGTAATATATATCGTAAAATCAGGATCTCCCGATGTCTTAGGACAATATTCAGGACTTTCACTGAAATCCATACACCAATAAAGAGTTATCACCTGATCGCTACATGTTTCTATGGTGTTCACATATGAACATGCTGACTCGCTTTTTGTAATGACAGGAATTGGAACCGGAGGATAATCAACCGTAAATGGTTCAGATGAACGTCCAGCACTCGTTACATCGCAATCGTCATTTATTGTTTTGACCAAAGAAGTGTAGGTTCCTATTAGATCCGTACTTGAGTAAGTATGACTGGTATCTTCCACAACACATATATTACTCTCTTCGCCGGTATCATCTACCAAAGAGACTCGATAACTGACCTTGGGTGGAGGAAAACTTTGAATTGATGCATCCCATTTAACAATGATATCATCACCAATATTGAATTGATCAGTTTCTCCTTCATCATCATTGATAGTTATATTCTTAACTTCTTCTACTTGACTATTATAAACAATCATACTTCCATCTGTTATATCTGAATCAGCTTTCTGACCATTGGGAATATTTTCACTCTGAGGAACAAAAGAGTTAAGATGAAGAGTATAAGATCCTGGAGGAATGTCTCCAGAATCTGTCTGATATGTATACGTATAATAGACTAAAGTGTCGCCAGTATAGCTTGTATCAGAAGGACTGATGTTTCCATCGATAATTCCACTCCATTCACTAGGTAATTGTATGTCAGCCGTTAAATTAAAATGAACGAATTCAGGTTTATAAATTGTGGTAGAATAGTCACAAACCCAGTAGATTGTTATCTTTTGAGATTCAGAACAACCAATATAGGGACCACCAGATGGATATTCGTCTACCGGGTAATAAAACCCTGGATTAGGAGCCTTATAATTATCTTCCTTTGGTCTCCACGGAATATTGTAATCTTGCCGCGATGGACAGGAATACCAGCATATAACTAAAACGATACCTACCAATACCATTAGGATCAATATTATTTTCAAATCCATTGTTTCTTATTAGCTGTAAAGATTAACTGATATCAGAAAAATAAGCATGAGGATATCTTAAAAGTATGTACTTTTTGTATACTCTACATTATAAATCAAAAGTAAAATTTTTATGAGAGTATATCTTTTACAAAACATTGGATATTCTAGAGTCTCAGATTTTTGTTTTAGAAATCTATGAAATTTAGAGTATCCACACACACATGTTTTATGTGTGTGTGGATACTCTAAATTTCATTAACTTTTATTTCTAAAGTACTATACTTTAGAAAAAATATCATCATAGTAAGTTAGATAGATTTTTGTTCGAATATCTCCGGAATTCCTTTCCTCAAAAAATGAGGAAATTGATCTAAAGGGGAGGATAATCTTTATTATAAGAGGAAAAAAGAGGAAAAAAGAGGAAATGAGTGATAGATGCAAGTTTTGTTGCAAGAGTTTTTCAAATAAATATACTCTCGCGAGACATCAAAAAACATCTTGTAAAGACGGAGCGACTAAAAAGGGTTATAAATGTGAATACTGTAATAAAGCTTTTGTTAGCAAAAGTAACCTAGAAAGACACGATGTCAATTGTTTTTCTAAACGTGAATACAATCTATTAAAAAATATTAAAAAGCATAAAAAAGAAAAGACAAATCTTGGTGAAACTATAGAAAAACTTCACCAAATAATAAAAGAAAAGGATGAAATAATTAGAAATAAAGATAAGGAAATAACAGATCTCAAGATTAAATGTGAAACTGGCAAGATAGAAGTTTATGACAAAGTCTGTACCAAAGTATTGGATAAGTCAACTGTGACCAATACAACTACTTATATCCACCCCAAACTGGTGAATCTCCCAATTACCAATATCCATCCTTTGACTGAAGGTTATGTGAAAGACAGAGTATCCAACGGAGGATACACTTTCGATCATTATCTGAAAGGAGAGAATGGATTAGTGGACTTTATCTACTCAATCACCATGTGTGAAAACGACGATGGAGACCTGGAGAGAAATTATGTTTGCACCGATCCCAGTAGAGATTCATATCACCGTTTAGTAGAAACCAAAGAGTGGAAAAAGGATAAAGGAGGAAAGTTCGTGGATGTTATCTTGGATACTCTCTCTGATAAAGCCGATGATTATCACATGAAATTATTCGACGAGAGAAATTCTAAATCACAAAAACTAAAGTTGGGATATGACCCAGATTACGTCTATAAACTTAATACCGATATGCACTCTGGAATAGTCCAAACTCGTGGAAAAGATAGGAAGATTTTGCGTCAGAAAATTAAGAAGGAGACTAGTCGAAAGATATCTGTGTAAATTTCTTGACTTTAGAAGTCAAGAAATTATTTACCAGAGAAGAGATGGAAAAAATAGACCATACGGATGAATATTCCCCCATTTTAGAGTAAACTTTACTCTAAAATGATAAAATCTGTAAAGATTATTTAACATGGAAAGTTCGCAAAAACGAGATAATCTCGTACAATACTTTAACATCAACTTCGTTATATTTAGCGATCTCTTTCATCTGGGGCATACTATCCATAGAGACTTGACGGATTTGAGATTCTTTGTGAGCTCTCCAAGCTCCCACCATAGCTCCTTGACCGTCTAGACATGAACTATTACCATTCCAAGATGTACTAATTAACCCGTGTTTTTGTAAGGTACATGCTACATCTTTGAGACGAAAATTTAGACAGTCTTTAATGACAATAGGCTCTTCCTTGAAAACTTGGAGAAGGTCGAACCATTCCCATTCCCAGGATTGCCAATCATCTGAGTCGTCAGGATGTCTTTCGATAGCTCCATTCCAAAATGTATCTTCAGCGTGTGCCCAGTGAACACATAGAGGGTCTACAACGTCATAAAAAGATGATTCTGAACGAATGTATTCTGAAAACTCGCGGCAAACTCTTTCTTCCTCCCGGAGAGTGAGATTTTTAATAGTAAAGTTCTTGTAGGTCCATTTTTCTGTCATTGGTTCTATGTATCCAACCCCTATCATAAAGATGAGGGATGTATTTTTAACCTCAGGTAAGCCTCCAAAATCAGTTAGAACGTCATTAAGAGTCTCAAAATCAACATAAAACTCCAAAATATTTGGTGTTTGCCATCCTTTAAAATTATTCTCGATGATTGTTGGTTTGATCAAGTCGGTCCCATTTTGATGAGGTTGGTTTATCTCTAAGATTTTTGTGATAATGTTAGAAGTAAACCCACCGTTAATACCCAATGTTTTGGTTGTACAATTGGGATCCGTCCATTTATAGATTCCCTTTTCATGGGCTCGTTGCCTGTGTTTATCTCCTATCATCCAAATAGATGTTAATTCTTTAATCTGTTCAGCCAACTTTTTCTTAATATTTCCCCAGGGGTAGTCATGAGAATTACACATATTGGGATACAACTCGGGTCTTTCGAGAGGCAATTTTGTAACGTTCCACTGTCCAGCTTTATCGTTTTTAACTTCTCTTACCCACTCGACTGCTTTTGCAGTCTTTTCAATGTAATCTTTATCGACTATATCGTAATCTATTATTCCCAGTCTGTCAAAACATGAAATTCCTTTATGTGTCTCTCCCTTGACCGAAAATTTCCATTTCCGTCCAAGGATGTAAGCTTTCTTGGGATCGTACCCTTGAACTTTAGCTAGAGCTTGATTGTATATACACAACTGAGCTTTGTATGCTGGAAAAGATCCGCAATTTAGAATGTGAAGAGCATCGCTTCTTAAATAGAGAGTGCTAAATTTAATATCTACCACCAGATAATGATACTTTGGAGGTTTATCTGGGTAGTGGACGTCTTTTAATTTGGGAGCAGATATACTAGCCTGAGAAGAGTCTAGAGGTTTGATTAGAACCAGATCATTGATCCAATCACTCCTAACTAACAAATCGGGAATACCATACGTACAGTTATCAGAATTATGGAGTAGACCACTGTGAATAAATGGAATTCCTTTATTCATAGCATCAATAGTTTCTTGTACCTTATCTGGAGATCTGGCGTTAAGCTCGCTACCAATATCTACCAAGAGATCATGACCAAACTTTTTGCATATCAATTTGATAACATGACTTTCAAAAACACAGCCTTGAGCAAGGATATATTCTGTGAAACTATTAGGTGATCTATTATCGGACACAGCTCTTAGGACGTCTTTAGTTTGTGAAGGGTTCTTTGCTACGTAAGAGGTGTAATGGTACTTGAGCCAATCGCAAATTGGATCTCGAAGCATGTAGTTTCGAGTGGAGGAAGCACTCACCCATTTATTCCAATCGACCGTTTGTTCTTTAGCTGGGATGACTTCGGTCTGTCCCTTGAACCTCTTGCTCCTTCGGGACTCTTTTGGAGGTGTTTTTTCACTCTTATCTCTCTTTCTCTTATGCAGTACCATCCCTATAAATTAACAGACATAATCTTTCCATAGAAAACCGTAATGCGGACAAATAGATTTAAAAGTAAAATTAAATGAGAAAAAATTCTATTCGAGAATAAGTTTTATCATAATTATGACAAATGAAAAGTGGAGAGATCTATCAGTAATTGATGGTAGAAGTTTTTCGAAATACGAATCAAGTTCTCTGGGTCGGATTAGGAACAAGGAGTCGAAATATCATTAATGATAAAACTGATATTTTTGTACAGTTAAACGTAAAGAATTATGAATTCATGATGAATATCAGCAGGACATATCGAGTGATTGGTTATGGTAGTAGCTGTAATTATACTGAAAGATTTATAGAATGTATTATAAGAATACCTGTTGGAGATGATATCCTTGAAAAAGCTAGGGAAGAACTGTCAGAAAAATTTTCTGACAAAGGATTGTGTTCCGTGACAGAGATTGTTGAAATTACTGAATGTGAAGGATGTCATCTCGATGCTTGTGGTCAGAGAGATCATATGTTACATCCTGACGGATGTTTGCATGATCCGTCAGATTGCGATTTATGTCAAATGGAGATAAAAAATCTTCTGAAATTATCAGAGTAAATACCAAAGGATGGCTAGACGACGAAAAATACAGCCCGTGTATAATCCAGATGCAAATTTTGTCACAAATGTCTCTCCGCAGGGAGAGTCATCAATTGAAAATTTTCAAAAACATATCAAATATCTTTATTGGATTCAGTTTATCATTTTAATTCTACTGATACTCGTTATTCTGTACGTTTACCTGAAGGGAGTCCCAGTGAAAGTGAGGTAAATTTCATCTTCTTACCAGAAGATGAAATGTTTTCTTAGCAAATTATTGATTGTATCCTGCATAGAGGATTCCCATTAGAAGAAGAATCATAACAATGATGAATACTATGTAGGAAGCCCAGTGAGTTTGGCGATCCATCTCGTATTTATCTTGCATATGATTGTAAAAAGGGTTAACATCCATTTCCTATGTCCTAAAGAACAGTTCTTATTGATATTAGCTATTATAAATATCGCAAGATTTAAGTGCGAATTCTTCGCAATTAATCTTTTAATCAACATGTTTGGTGGTCATCCAAAAATAGAAAGCCAGTAGCAAATATTTCTGTTGTGTGCCGAAGGGGATCAAAAAGTACTAAAGGATATGTGTTTAAGTATTCCGTTGAGAATCTAATAAATCGGTAATGATATATAAATACTTAATATAAGTAAGTAGCATGAAGTTGACATCGAAACTTATCAAACAATTAGATGGTAAGCCTATTAGATTAACATCTGATTATGCTAATGGTAAATTGCTGTCAGTCGATCATACAGGTGAACTTTCTCTACAAGAATCAGACACAACTGAAACGTTTGATCAGTTCTGGAGATTAACTCCAGTGAAGAAAGGGTTTTTGATTTCTTCAATGATATATAACTTCATTATCTGCTATGATTCTTCCAAAAATAAAATTATCGTTGTTGATGAGGCTAATAATGATAATTGTTCGTGGAAAGTGGGGGTAGGAGGAGAATTTTACCAACCTGATCCCGATGGCGGTGAAAGATATCTTTGGATAGCCAAAGGAAAGCTATATGGTACTTCTGATGGTTATTTAGCTGAGAATTGGACCCCTCTAGACGTCGGCGGCGCTTTACCGGGAGTATACACTGAAAAATATGGGAAGTCTTCTAGTAATTTTATGGTGGTTATTCTAGTAATCATCTCTTTCCTTTTGTTGTATCTTGTATGGAATAGGAGTAAGTAAATAAATGTAATTCTTGTTCTAAATAGAACAAGAATTACAAATAAGTATATTTATTTGATCGTAAATTTCTTGCTCTTTGAGAACAAGGACAATCTTGTTCTACAGAATGATGATCGTCACAGACGTCAGAACATAATACGACTTCCCCTAAAGCAGAATCTGGGCATCCCACGGTCCAATAAATGCGATGAGTCACTTTATTTGGAGGTTTTCGCCCTTCCTCTCGACATCTTTTACATCGACTACACTTTTCACACCATCCGATTTCTTCGGTAACCTCTCCCTTATAGGTATCTATCGTACTGGTGACTGGTTTTCCATTGTCATCTAAAAGGATACAGATTCTAGGCTTAATACATCCGAAACACATCATGCCTACTTCACATCTTACATCTCCCCAAATATTACATCCATTCTTCCAATTTTTCAAGACAGCCTTCTTTACAGCAAGTTTATCGTTATCGTCTTCTATCCAATTCCATATATGTTCGATATCATATATCTCTTGTATTGGAATAGAGACAGAGGATCCTAATTCTGCGTTGTATTTGGCTCCGATGCAGAAGAAACATCCGTTCTCATAGGTGCCGGTGACACTATCTTCGCCTCCAGGTACGGCATCATAACAGACGATGTACTGAGTACATTCATAATATTCATCTTCATGTCCTTGCGAAGAACGTTCTTCGCAGAATCTTATCTTGAACAGATGTTGTTTCCATTCTGAGTATAATTTTGGATCTCCTTCTCCAGAATGTCTCACACTCCAAGATTTATCATCCGGTTCATGTAATACTTTGGCATACCTCAGATTTTTCCAACCTTTTTTGATAATCTTATTAAGATTTTTCGAGATATTTGACATACCCTCTAAGATTATGTTGAATATACTCTCTGTTCTTTTTAGGTAAGTTTCTTTGATAGTCAATAATACTTTTAGCATAACGGCGAATAAAGCGAGTGTATGATCCCGTTTCTTTTTTCATCTGTTCATAAGCTTGTCTGAGAACATCTTCAAAATGTTTATCGGGGTTATTAATCAATGTTTCTACCACCCATAATACCCAAGCTATACAAAAACCCTCAGGATCTCCGGGTCTACCTCCCTTTAGATTCTCTGCACTTTGGAGAGTCTGAAATCCTGCTGATGGACACCAATCTAACTCGTTAATGGCCCATTTTTCCATCGATAGCCCTAATTGACCCATAATATTATCAAGGAGAGATTGTTTTAATCTACCGCGAAAACCATTGGGATCTAAATAATACACACTTTTCTTTTTAATATCTACGATAAGAAGCATAAAATGAGATCTGTCTTTTTGGTATCTAAGTCTTACGTGAGCAATGGGTAAGTAAATATATCGGATGTCCTTATGTTTTAGACACAAACGAACAATTCGTTGAAGAGGAGAACCTGAAACAACTTTTGCAGGTTGGTCAAAGACCTCAAGATTTATTCTACCAGAGTTAGGATCAAATGGAAAACATACTCTTTTATCTTTTCCCATAATATGGTCTATGTACCAAATGGCGAACCACAGATACCAATCTTTGTGATAATCGGTAAGAATAGTGGGCTCTTCTCGTTCTGGGGTTTCTGGTATACGAGACTGAGCTAATACCACCTTACTTACGATATGATCTAACAGCTTTTTACCTTTATAATTAAATAAAAGAATAACTGGAACTTTATGTGGATCGATATCTTTTCCTTCTATTCTAACAACCGATCTAAAAATCTGCCAATCTGGCGATTCATCGCGCTCATATTCAAGTTGTTCTCGTGAAATATAACTAAAATATCTCCGCACATCTTCTGGACATTCTTTGGGAAGAAAATTACCTATTTCATTCTCTAAAAATATGTATCTTCTCTCCCAACCTTGCCAGTTATCGGGATCTCCTCCATCCTCTCTGAGTTTCCATACGTAAGGAACTCCGCGGATCCAAAATTTTACTTTTTCGTCAAATTCTAATCCGATAGACATTTAGTCTATATAAATATTTTAATTTCATAACTCCAAGAGTTATGAAATACAGTTATAACTTAAATAGCCATGGGAGCTGAAATATAAGGCCATGAGGAATATCCCTCGACCGCCAAATAAAAATAGTATTTACAAATAAAATTTGTCATAATTATCACATTAATTATGACAAAAGAAGAATGGAAAAATGTACCGGTTATTCACGGAAGAAGTTTTTCAAAATATGAAGCTAGTTCTTTAGGACAAATTAGAAATAAAAAGTCAAGATATATTTTATCTACCAAGTCAATTCGTTCTTGTTATATAAGTAATGATCTTTGCGACGACGAAGGAAATTCCAAAACTATGTCTTTTCATATTGTAGTTGCCAGGACTTTTCTCGGCGAACCATCATCTGTTGATTTAACTATTGACCATATCAATAGAGATAAGCTAGATAATAGAATAGTTAATCTTCGTTGGGCGACCAAACAACAGCAAATGGCTAATTCAGATAGATCGAATTGTGGGGCTAAAGGCCAGCCAGTCATCCAGTATTCTATGAACATGGAAGAAATAAAAAAATGGACAAATATTATTACCGCGGCGAACGAACTTGGGATAAATAGTAGTAACATAGGCCAGGCTTGCAGAGGAAAAGTCAGACAAGCTGGAGGGTTTAAATGGTCTTATGAAAGGCAAAATTTACCTGGCGAGATTTGGAAAAAACACAAATCGATAAACGTCCAAGTATCCAATATGGGAAGAATAAAATCTCCACATTCCCATATAACTTACGGTTCTAAATCTGGAGATGGCTGCTATCTGATGTACGGAACGCCGGCGAAACCCGTTCATGTAATTATCGCCGAATCATTCTTATCTAATCCTGGAAATAAACCAGAGGTGAACCACAAAGATAAAATTGGTACCAACAATAAAGTAGAAAATCTGGAATGGGTCACTAGTAGTGAAAATAAGATTCATTCCAATCAGACTAATTCGAATCCTAATAGGTACAGCACTGCTAAAGCAGTTAAACAGTACGATCTAGAAGAAAATTTCATATGTGAATACAGAAGTACTAACGAAGCAGCTAAACGGACGGGATGTTCACAACCAACTATTTCTCGCGTATGTTTAGGGCTTTCAGAAAGTACTAAAGGATTTGTATTTAGGTACTCAAATAAGAATTTAATAAACCAACCCGTATTTAGATACCCGAACAAAGTTGATTTTATCGACAAAAACGGAAATGTTATAGATACTTACGAGAGCGCCAGAGCTGCTGCTGTTGATCTTGGAATATCAGATAAAAGTATCTACAAAATTTTATGTGGAATCACGAAGGAAACTAAGAGTGGATATCGTTTCAAATACCATTAATTCTTCAGGCATCTTTACAAGATTTTTAATTTATTTCTTAACCGACAAAGTTAAGAAAATATTATATTTAGACAGCCATTGGAGCTGAAATATACGGCCAACAGCTGTATCCTTCTAAAATAAAGCTTTTAAAATCAAAATCGTCAATTTCGTGGATCCGCGTGGCACCGCGGAAGCTAAGACGCGGAAATGGACGGGGAGTTCTATTGAGCTGTTTCTTTACTTGCTCCTGATGATTGTTATAGACATGAGTGTCACCGATAACATGGGTAAATTTTCTCGGTCTCAAACCGGTTATGTGAGCGATCATATAAGTCAAAATGGAATAACTAGCAACGTTATACGGCACGCCCAAGAACATATCTCCTGATCTCTGGTATAACTGACAATCTAGATATCGTCTGTCTCCAGAGACGTTAAATTGAACACAGAAATGACATGGATAAAGACACATATCTTTCAATTGAGAAACATTCCAACACGAAAGTAAATGTCTCCGACTATGAGGATCTTTTCTAATACCGTTAATTAGATTAGTGAGTTGATCAATACCCTTTCCGGTGTAATCTTTATCCATTCCTTCGTACTCAGCTCCCCAATGTCGCCATTGGTAGCCATATAAAGCTCCGTAATCACCTTCATCATAATCGAGTCCAGAATCTAACAGAAAATCTTTAGAAGTATTGCTTGTCCATATCTTGATGCCTTGCTCTTTCAGAATATTGGTGTTTGTCTGCCCAGAAATAAAAAATAGTAATTCCTTGATAATAGCATCATAATTCATTTTCTTAGTTGTCAGGATAGGAATTCTTTCAGAGATATCAAATTCCATCCTTTCTCCAAATTTAGATCTGGTCCCGACGCCTGTTCTATCAGGTTTGGGATCACCGTTTTCGGCTATATCTTGGATAAGTTCCAAATATTGATGTTCAAGATGTTTAATTTGTGGAAGAAATATATATCTCTGAAAATCTCGAGTACGCTGAATGTCTTTGTAAATGGGGAAGTCCTTTACTTCATCCCAAGGAAAGTGTTGGTCGCAGTCATAATCAGTCTTGAATTTATTTACATGGATACGATCACAGAGATATAGATAGTCCCTAACAACTTCATTATAAATATGTTCTCCTCCAGCAATAAATACTTCGTCATGACCTTTGACCGAACCACCTAGAATAGACAGTGCATCTAGGAGAGATGGGCATACTGTGATCTCTGGATGATCTTCTTGTCTCCATGTACGGGATATAATTACACAATGACGACCTGGCAAAGGCCGAAAGGAAGATGGAATAGACTCATAAGTAACTCTCCCCATTATCACGGCATTTTTTCCTCTCCCGAAAGTGGTCTCTCTGAAGTATCGAGTATCAGATTTACTAGCCCAGGGTATACCTCCATTTTTGGCGATACCGTTTCCTGAGTCAATGGCAACAATAATGGAAAATCTTGATAAAGACATTTGGTCTATTGTTTAGCAGACAATTTCTATTTAGATGGAGATGTCTATTTAAATACCTTTGATATTTATCAAAGGTATTTAAAGACCAGTTATATACTGTGAGTAACTATGAAATTATCCAGGAGAAATCTATGATTACCATCAAGAGTAAACCCATAGTATTTTCCTCTACCTAGCGGGATAATTTCAAATCCTATCACGAGAGCATCTTTAATCTGTTTACGAGGAGCTGCTTTCTTTCTGGGAAGCAAAAGAGGAATTTGTTCTAAACCGGTTCCATAAATACTCCCTCGTTGATAAATACCTGTTTTGGGGCCATTGAAACTATTCGTACAAGTTTTCTCACAGGGACGAGAGTTAAACGCGAATCCTAAACTTCTAGCCAGAAATACCATATCTTGCATGAGTTCCTTATTCTTTTGAATTATATCGTATGTGTTATCGTGAAGATGTCCATCCGTGTCTATAAAACCTGCTAATACTTGCAGGCGAGTGTTTCGACTACCTTTCAAATATCGATCGGGTATATGTTTATTACCAATAAGATTAAGAATTCTAAGTCGAGATTTCAGTCTGAGTTCTGTGGGCCCCGTAATGCTATAACATATTCTGTATTGCTTGAGAGTTTGACCCATCTGATCGGCGTACGCATCTAACCATTCTATTATTTCCGGATCGATAGTAGTTATGTGTGGATGTGCAGAAGATCCATCTCCAAGCCAAAGACCTAAAAAGTAGGGGTCTATCAATAACTCCTCGTCTTGATCAGGAAACTCGACGCCAACCTTAAAAAGTCTATATTGAGTTTTCCAAACTTTAGATTTAGCTAAATAATCTCTGACGCTAATGTCAAATACTTCTTTGCCAGGTATCAAAGTCGCGAAAAACTCGTCGGCCTTAATCTTGGCAATTTCTTTTGTCTTATGGGTTACGATAGAGAAGATCTTACGCCTTTGTCTCCCATTTTCATTCCAGTCCACAAAATAACTTTTACTTCTTTTGTTCCAAAGAGAACGATTGTTACAAGAACACTTTAGAGATAGTATATGATCCGAATTAACAACAAATGTATCTCCTTTAATTGTTTTTATGCAAAACATTTCATCTCTGCCGGTACACGTTGAAAGTACTTTACGCGGAGTTGAGTCGTCGCCCATTAGGAGATTACCTTTCCGAATTTTTTTAGCCCTCTTAATAGAGCCATCATACATTAGGACCCCTTGGTTGGAGCTCAAATATTTATCTGTATCTTTATCTTTTTCGCCGGAGACTTCGATTAAATCTGGATTAGCCATCTCACTTTTGTCGAATTACAGGTTCAACTCTGAAAATAAATATCATTTTTAAAAGTCATAAAATGATATTTTTCCACGCCCGAATGTAGTCTCTCTGAAGTACCTCGTGTCAGATTTACTAGCCCAGGGTATACCTCCGTCTTTGGCGATACCGTTTCCTGAGTCAATGGCAACAATAATGGAAAATCTTGATAAAGACATTTGATCTAATTGTTACTGGATAAGTTCTAGTTAATGTATATCTACCTATTTAAATAGTTAAGACAACAAATTTAAATCACTCAAATCTCCAAACTCTTATCCATTCAGTTTTAGTGTCTTTCTTATAACACTTACAAATATATAACTTAAAGATATTATCTTGCAACTTATTAAGTATGAATTCGCCTCCCAACGTAGATATGAATAACTCTTCTCCATCGAATAACGATGGATGGACACAGGTGAGATCTAAAAGGTATAAGAGCCATCAAAACAGACGAAGATCTGCTAAATATTATTGGAATGGTTTTGATAAGAATGGGGAAAAATGGTTTGTCGAATTAAGCGATGGAAAAATTTTAACATCGGCCGATAGCGACTATCGGTATTGGCAAAATAGATATACCATGTACAAGTGATGGAAATATTAGTGATTTCCAGATAATAAATTTTTGTCTTCTTACAGGCAAAGAAGACAAAAATCTTCGACTTCATATAAAAATGATAAACTGGGATAAAAATACTCCATATATTGACAATTTGTTGATCGTTGTTTGATGGAGATCAAACGATTAGAAAGAATTCGGTTTATTCAATTTGGTGTTCTTTCCGCTGAACAGACTAGGCTTTTATCCAAAGCAGAAATTACTCATTCGGCGTCTAAGGGTGGGATAGATAAAGATAGAAATGGGACACCTTACGACGAGCGCATGGGAGCTTTGGAAAATGGCAAACCATGTTTAACATGTTTGAAAACTAATCAGTTTTGTGATGGACATTTTGGACATATGGTATTGCCCATACCTGTCTACAATAAAATGTTTCTTGATACTGTATTGAAAGTTCTTCAATGCATATGCCCAAAATGTGCTAAATGTCGCATTCTTCCCGAGCATGTAGAAATGCAGGGTTTTCTCAAGTATAAAAGTTTTAAACGACTCAAACAGCTTGCAGATAAGTGTAACAAAGCAGATTCCGGTAAAGTTAAGAAATCAAAACGATGTCCGAATCAGTATCTCGGGAAGGATTGTAACGAAATCCTTCCAGTCTTTGACCTCAAAGATGAGATCAGACAGCATTATGGAGACAAAAGTAAAGCCCGGCAGTTTTCTGCCGTTGAAACTCACGGTATCTTTCTTCGAATAAATGATGAGACCCTGTCTTTACTGGGTTTTAATGAAAATTTGTCTAAACAGAAAAAGTACACTGACCTCAATTTTTTCCCTGAAGAAGGAATAAGACATATTCATCAAAATCGTCCCGAATCTTATGTCATCACTGTTCTACCAGTTATACCTCCAGCTGCCCGCCCCTTCGTTATTAGAGATGGAGAAACGTGTGATGACGATATAACTGATCTTTACAACACTATTGCTAAATTGTGTAATAAGATTAGAGATGATATGAATGACAGTGGTAATTCTTCTCGCAAGAGAGGAGAGAAGAAGGAGTTTGATCTCCAAAAGGCTACTAGTGATCTCCAATCTAAAATTTGGACATTGATGGACAATAGAGGAGAAAAATCCAAATTATCAAGCGGGGGGCGTCCGCATAAGTGTTTATATCAGAGAATAGGAGGGAAAGAGGGGCATGTACAAAACAATATCGGTGGAAAAAGGGCAGATTTTACAGCTAGATCAGTTATTATCGGAGGAGGAACAAATATATCCGCAGATGAGGTAGGTGTTCCTCTGCACATTGTAGAGGAATTAACTAAACCAGTCAAGGTGTTGAAATGGAATATTAAAGGTTGTCAAAAATTAGTCCTCGAAGGCAAAGTCAACCGTGTTATTCGTTTTGACCACGTCAAAAACTATGAACGGGTGATTAGATTGAAAAATCCCCCGGAAAAGACAAACTACAAGTTGGAAATCGGAGATAGAATAGAGAGACATCTTCAAGATGGAGATTGGGTAGTAGTCAACAGACAACCTACTCTTCGTCAAGAATCTATGGTGGCTCTCAAGACAAAAATAGTTGAAGGATTGGCCATTGAGCTACCTCTGAACGTATGTCAGATGCTCAACGCCGACTTCGATGGCGGACTTCAAGGAAATCACTGCTGTCAACAGGGGGCCTGAAAAGGGTGCTACCCCCTAGTGAAATTGAAACAACTTACAAAGTGCGGACTTTAAAAAAATGATTTAAACAATTTGTTCTAATAATATAGTTTTGAAAAATGGCTGCTAAAGAAAAAGAGTGTATAGCTTGCGGAGAGACTAAAATTAATAGCGAGTATCGTCGTGGACAATTAGTATGTAAAGAATGTGAAAATGATCCAGATGCATACTACGAAAAAAGATGTCGTGATTGCGACGGAATGAAACCGAATGACCTTTTTCGGAAGAACAGGAAGATGTGCTTAGATTGTGAAAGATCTAATGGCCGAGAATACCGTCAAACAACGACAAAAGCGAAAGACTGGGCAGAAGAAAATAAAGAGAGAATGACAGAACTTCAGAGTCAATGGTATGAAAAGAACAAAAAGAAGATACGACAAAAAGAATCTACTAGATTAAAGGAAGACAAGCAATTTCGCATCGTTAAATCTTATCGTATATCTATATCTCAAATGCTAAGAGGTGATATAAAGCGAAATAAAGGTCTTGGCTTATCTAGATCTGATTACATTATCTGGCTTGAGTTCGGTTTTCGTGATGATATGACAATGGAGAATCATCATGAAGTTTGGCATATCGACCATGTTATTCCTTTAGATTTATTGAATAACACCTGCAAAACAAAATGTGTGGGTGTTATTCGAGATTGTCCCGATAGTCAAGAGCTTCTTTTTTCGTGGTATAATACATATCCATTAGAAAAGATCAAGAATCGGATCAAGAGTAACAATATTGATGTAAAAACATTGTCCAGACATATTCGCAAGCTTCGCAAGTTTTTAAAGGCCAATAAGAAAGAAAAAGATGAGCTATATTATAGTTATGTCAAATTAGTCCGCCAAATTATTAAAGAGACGTCAGAGTCTCAGTAAGTTGTTTCAATTTTGCTAGACACCTTGTTGCGGGAACATCCTTAGAGCTCTAACTACCACCCTAGCCGAGAAATTGGTGAAGGGGAACACGGTTAATTGCCGTAGACGAAAGTCCAAGTGAAAGATGAATGACCTCTTTTTTTGAGAGTGACAAATACTTTTACTTGCCAATGGTAATAAGGTTAGAGATTGGAAAATCCGCAGGGTTACTACCTAAGTCCGTTACTCCATTTGGAGACCTCATTTATGAGGTGGTAGGATATTGGTAGGCTCTCAACGACTGAACGGGTGTCGGTCAACAATGAAGGATCACCAATCCAGAGTTGGCTTAAGATACAGTCTAGCCCCGCCCGAGAGGGTGTCGTCGGTTAGTCCCGACGAGATCAATGATTCCAAGAGGAAATGCTTGGATGAGATTGGTATTTCGGATGAAATCAATATCCACGTCCCACAGTCAACCCAGGCTATTGCCGAGGTTGAAGAGCTTTTAAAAATGTCCGAGCATATTATCTCTCCTCAGAATAACTCTCCTATAGCCAGCGTCATTCAAGATGGAGCTGTTGGAGTGTATATGCTCACCAATACATGGATGAATGGAGAGAGAGAAACCATGGTAAGTAAAGATATTTTCCAGGATTGCGTGGAAAAGACTAGTATCTCCTTGGAGAGGTACCACGACCTTCTACAGAGAGCCTATATGGTGTACCATGATGGATACGCCAAATTAAGGAAAAAATACAAAGCTGAAGAAGACTCTGTCAAGAAGAATGAGTACAAAGAGGATCTTAAAGTTTACAAAAAGTTTTGTTCTTACGTAATTCACGACGAAGACCATGATACATACGACTGTACTGATGAAATACCTGGGAAATTAATGGTTTCTATCCTTTTCCCTCCCATCTTTTGTTATATGAGAAAATCTGATGATAATGATATCTACCCTGTCGTAAAGATTAAACATGGGATTGTCGAACCGACCAGCGGACCTCTCAGTAAGAAAGAATGTAAATATATACTCCATTATCTCTGGAAAGAACACAGCACGCAGCACGCAACTATGTTCCTGACAGAAGTTCAGCGATTGGTTTATA
>SDBT01004821.1_pt1 | contig 22813 bp, 24 predicted proteins | sample 2277101 | NCBI WGS metagenome assembly SDBT01 (sample SAMN10404973, study PRJNA504765) | marine sediment metagenome | isolation source: marine sediment core GS10_PC15, 103 cmbsf | place: Arctic Ocean: Southern Knipovich Ridge | collected 2010 | reverse complement strand
GATTCTGAAAAGTGAGGAAATACCGGACTTGAAGGCTGTAAAGTCGTATCTCCAACATGCATCCAAATATGCCCTGTCTCCTTCGCATAAGAGAGAGGTTCGCAGGCGTATCCGCAGCATTGATGAGGAAGTTGCCAACATAAGGGAATCGCTGGATAAATTTGAGGGTGAGCAGATTGTTCCCGGTGGCAAGTAGAAAACGCGAGAAGTCATAACCCGGGAGATGTCGGTCGCAACACAGCTGTTCTTTGAATAGCTGCAGTGTTACAGGTAGCATAGCTCTTCCCGCATCAAATAGATCGGCAACAAATACAGGAGGTTAATCGTTATTTCGGTTAACCTCTTTTTTTTGAGACGTGACTAACTGTAACAGTTTACGTTTTTGAAAAATGGCCAAAATCTCTCAATGTCGTTCGCAACACAGCCATTTTTCAGACAGCCAAAATGTCACGGTGCTCTCAACCAGTGCCCATCCACGAATACCGATTTACCAAAGCATGCCTTTTTGGAGGGGCACTGTCAGGTGTTGGTTCCGAAATGGTAGATTTTGGTCCGAGGCAAGGCCGCGAAGAACGTCGCATCGGACCAAAATATGCCTTTTGTGTTCGGAGACTCACTGGGTCGCTGTTTGAGTTCCCTTGCCCGTTTGCCGATAGGTCATACATACCGGAGAGAGAGCAAACCAACCTTTGTTGGCTAGGATGGGCCATGAGAACCCGCGGTATTCCGTGTTTGGATCTACCAGTGGTAGGATTCTGTTTCATTGTCAGTCTTATGGTTGGCTGTAGCGGGGCCGAACAAGGCCACGGTGGTGGCAACACGTCTAACGAGAGTCATCCAACACAGACTGAAACTGCTGAAACACTTGGTCCCCTTGGTGGGGTGGTTGAGGTGAGTGATGCGGACAGTCCCGTCTATGGGGCCAGAGTAGAAATTCCACCGGATGCATTATCAGAAGAAGAGGCCATAACCATCAGTCACTCTGAAATACCGGCTGATTTGCCTTCTAGTGTCTTCATTGCTGGAAGATGTATCAGTTTTGGACCGGATGGAATCATATTTGACAGGCCAATTGACATTTTCCTGCCCTATAGTGATGAAGATGACGATGGTGTCATTGACAGAACAGCAATGTCTGAGCAAGATGTAGAGGTGATGTTTTATGAGCCGGCAACAGAGCAATGGAAAGATGTTGAAGTGGTCAGTCAAGACCTGGCCAAAAACCTAGTTCAGATTCAGGCAAGTCATTTCAGTTCCTATGTCGCCAGTAGACACGTAGAAGCAGATTGTTAAACCGACGGGTATCTCTCCTATGGGCCTTATTTCCTCACGGTTCACTATGCCTTTGCCGGAGACTTTGAGTACAGAGCCTCTGTGTCTCCTGTTGGGGCAGACCTAACTGCAAACAATACGACCCTTTATGATAGCTATGCAATTCTTGGATATGATGGTTTCAAAGACCTTTTTGATTTGTTAGAAGATGCTACACAATGGGACTGGACATGGCAAGTAAGCACCGAACTCACCTATCTGGCTAATTCACTTGGCATGGCAGAGACCGACGTTGAAGTGCAAATAACTGCAGAGTCGGCCACCAGTCTCAGATTTGATTGGCACTTTGACTATCATCAAATGGCGGCCGATGAGAGGTTGGTCGTGAAATTTGTCGGAACGAGTAGCTACTTCTGCACGAGCGATTAGCGCCACGAGCTCGCTGTGTGAAGCAAGCCGTCACTACTGGAAGGTTTCTTTTGGCACCACCACGATTCCCCGAGGCGTGACTGTAAACCTCTTTCGATCCTCTTCCGGATCATAGCCGATTTCAGTGTGAGGCGGTATAGTATTTCCTTTATCGATAATTGCCTTCATGATCTTGCAATACGGACCAATCTCTACGTCTGACATAATGACCGACTCCCGCACTTCGGCCCAACTTCTCACAGTAACATTGTAGGATAGAACCGAGTTCATGACGATGCCGCCGCTTATGATTGTCCCGTGTGATACAATTGAATCCAATGCCATACCCGTCCTCTTTGTTGAGGCGACACTAGTGGAGGCAGAATTCCTGAAGACTGTCTTCACAGGAGGGTACTGCATCTGAAATGTCCTCAGAGGCCATTTTGTGCCATACAGGTTGAACATGGGCGCCACGCCCGTCAAGTCCATGTTCGCGTTCCAGTAGGCATCCAGGTCTCCGACGTCCCGCCAATACGAAGAGTCCTGCACGCAAGGCTCCAGAACGCGAGTGCGGTTTCCGTCTTTGGTGGTCGTATACACGAAATCTTCAATTCTGTTTTCCTTCTTGTAGGGAAAGGCATAGAGCGAATATTTCTCTAAGGCCATAGGGATGATATGCTTGCCGAAGTCATCTTTGTCGGAAGACTTCAGGAGGTCCACTAATACAGAGGTCTTAAACATATAGATACCCATGGACGCCAAGGCATGATCAGGGTCCCCAGGAATTGCATCGGCGGTGTCCGGCTTTTCCTGGAAGCTTGTGACCCGAAAGTCTTTGGCAACTCCCAGGATCCCAAATCGATTTGCTTGAGAGACTGGCACCTCAATAACGGCAACTGTTACGTCTGCACCAGCCCTGTCGTGGTATGCCTTGAAATAGGAATAGTCCATCTTGTAAACGTGATCGCCTGACAGGATGAGAACATATTCAGGCGCAGCGCGTTCTATGAGATAAAGGTTCTGGCGTACCGAATCGGCAGTGCCTGCGTACCATTGTTCTCCCGTGCGCATCTGAGGATGCACAACCTTCAAATAGTGGCCCAGGGCATAGCTGAATATGTTCCAACCCGCCTCGAGGTGTTCGGCCAAGGACTGTGCCTTGTATTGGGGCAAGACCATAATCTTGTAGATATTGGAGTTGATGCAGTTGCTCAGTGTTATGTCTATAATTCGGTAGACCCCTCCAAACGGTACCGCAGGTTTGGACCGGTCTCGTGTCAACGGAGACAGCCGTTCGCCTTTTCCTCCGGCCATCACGAGTGCTAGGACATTGCGCATCTCTACACCCCTTTTAGGACATCGATCATGGTAAATACCTGGCCCTTTGCACCCTGGTCCACCTTTGTTGCCAGATAACGAATAGCGTCCAGGGTTCCTGCGGCATAGATCTCCCGTCCGTTTACGTTGTGTGTGAACTGAAAAAAGACGGTGCCATCTTCAGAGCGCAGCGAATACGTATGCCAGCCATGTCCACTCAGATAGGCCTCGGGGATACCCCATTGGGTACGTTGGGCTTGGGGGTCCCGCTCCATGATGATCTCATCTTTTGCGTAAGGGACACCCAGTCGGTTGAAGTAGCCGATCATCGTCTTGGCAGTGCCGCTGGTGTCCGCCTTTCCCTTCTGGTGGCTCTCTTTGATCTCCAGGCTGTACCCCTTGAACACATCAGGAAAGGTTTCAGCAGCATGTTCCATCATCGCCTGAAAGGCCACTATCTGTTTGGCCATATTTGGAGCAATCACTGCCGAGATCTCAGATTGTCGGACAGTTTCAACCAGGAGCTGTCGGTCGCCGCCCGTTGAGCCCATCACAAAGGGGAGCCCGTTGTTACAATAGAAGGAGGCATTGTCATTGACAGCTGTCGGATGGGTGTAGTCCACACAGATGAATTTGCCCTCGGCCTGCTTAATGAATTCTATTGTCTGATCACGTTTTTCCGGCAGGATCAGGCTGATCGTTTCCGAGCCGATTTGAGTTTTACTTGCCGTAATCTCGGGCCCAGTAAGGGCATGGGGGGCTATTTTCATGCCGGCGTCCTGGGCGATGTGTTCGGCAGCCTTGGTGGCCATATTCCCGGGCAGTCCGTTTACCATAACCTTTATTGGATCCATGAGACCTCTCCTTGACTTTGGGGTGAGACCTTTGCAAAACGCCCCCTTTTGCCCAATTGAGCGCTATGCTTCACTCCGTGTCGGCGTCAGACTCAAATCTTAGCCCTCGAAATACTCAATGTATTCCTGCGGTTAAGATTTTCGCCTTTCTTGAACTTGAACAAAATTGAACATTTTTCAAAGGTCTCGGGGTTTTGCGAATGAGCAAAAAGAAAACCGCAAACTCATGCCCCTATATCACAAACACTCTGGACATTCAAATCACGCCCTGTATCCCACAGGCATGACGATAAGAGGTTCGTGATGCTTTCGGGCATTGATCGCTTGCGCCACACGGTCATCGTGAAAAGCACCCACTATGCCAGCAGCGAGCCCCAAGGATTGGCATTGCAAGAAGATGTTTTGGCCGATATGGCCAACCTCGATTAAGGCATACCTGACGCCTCGGTCTCCATATTTCGCGGTAATGCGGCTGTATTGGGCAGTCACGACAAAGACAGCTGCGGCCGAGGCAATCCACATTTGTCTCAAGGATGCTACAGCGACATCCCTTTTCTTGTCTTCGTAACCGACTTTTTCTATGTTATGTCTGGCAGGCTCATAGTGATACACACCTGCAGGCAAATCCTCCACTCCGTGTTCGCCGACTACCGCGTAAACATCTGCGGGGTACAGGGCCCCTCCAGAGGGCGCGGCCCTCTTCAAGCCATTGGCTTCTGTGATTCCTTGGGCTGCCCACAAGATCTGTGAGAACTGCTGTGCAGTCAGGGGTTTTTCCACAAAGGACCTCACAGTCCTTCTTTGCTTGATGGCTCTTTCTACTGAGATGTCACCGTCTAAGATTGGGGGTCGAAGACTCACTGGTTTCTCCTCTTTCAAGGGCTTGCGGCCTTTTGCCAAGGCGAATTTCGACGGAAAAGGGCTGAAAGCGGATAAACACAGCCCAAACATCCCGCCCACCTGGCATGCCTGTCGCCTGGTCAGGCGGGTTATCCAAAGTTTTTTCAGAATATCAACCAGTTGGAAGGAAAATGTTCTCAATATTCCATTTTTGCCGCCCTACCAGATGGCCATATCAAAGCCAACAAGTGCAACAGAAGCACAGTGGCAGTCGGATGGGGGGCGCGAACACAAGAAAGAAAAGCCTGGGAGCCTCATGGAGGCGTGCTCAGCGCCATTGTTTCCCACAAGATGTGTGGTCTCTCTCTTGGAAGGATAAGGCTCCACAGGCCACATATTCAATATCGGAGAATTTTGGAAAAAGCAAGAGTATTAAGAGCGGATGCCTGAGTGACGCTCCATAAAGACACCAGCGGCTTCATGCAAGGAGGGTCGGGAGGAAAGATTCAGTCTGGTTGGTTCCAGAGTTCCAGCACAAACTTCTTGCTCACGTCCAGGTACTGAAAAAGAACGGTGCGATCATCGCAAAACACTTCCAAGGTGATGGTGCCATCATATCCAATGGACTTCAGCGCGGATACGGCCTCCCTCCAGTTCACACTTCCCACGCCCAGGGGCATATGATCATCATAGGCGGATCGATTATCTGAAAAATGAACGTGCGCAATGCGGTTGCCCAGGTAACGACAAAAAGTCTGCCCATCATCTGTTCCCAGATTCGTATGACCAATGTCGAGATGTATTTGGAGCCCGGGGACTTCTTCCAGGAGCCTCCTGTAGGTTGAGACGTTGTCAAAAGGGGCCCTGAAGTTTTCAAGAGCAAGGGTTAGACCGAACCCCTCGGCCATCTCGGCTATAGGTCTGAGGGCTTCAATGTTCAGCTCCACCAGGTGTTGCCTCATGGCAGGGGGACATGCGTAACACGGATGGATGTTCATGACCCTTGCCTCCAGGGCGGAGAATATGCCGGCACAGCGCTGGAGTTCTGTGCGGCATGCTTCTCGTAGCCCCTTTATGGGATATGCATACGGGAGACACGGGTCTGTGTGACCCACAACTGCCAGATCGTATTGTTCGAGGAGGCCCCGCGCCTTTCCTACTTCAAGATCGAGCGCATTAGGCCCTTCAATGGTAAGGTCTATGAAATCGAAGCGTGCTCTTCCAAATGAGACTATTTCATCGTACACAGAGACTGAAGGATTATTCATAACTCCGATTTTCACGTGGTTTTCTCTCCCTCACACGGAAACGCTTGCCAGATGTTCTATTCTTAAGTCTTAAGCACTGATGGTCTCGTAAAAAGTCCGAATTAGACGGCAAAGCAAAAAGTTCCAAACCGTATTCTTTTTCGTGCTTTCGTGGTGATTTTTTTCGCTTTAGGCATTTTAGGCACTTTCATTTGCTACTGACGAAGGATGCAGCGCAACACAGAAATTGGACGTCAACAATGGTTTGGTGGTTTGTGGCTTACGCAGGATTTTGTTTCCCAGAAGGTGCCAGGCGATCCTCTATCGACATGCGGATACTGTCCATGATTCCGTTGATGAATCCACCGGAATCCTCTGTTCCAAACTTCTTTCCTATGTCTATTGCCTCGTTGATAGAGACTTTTGGCGGAATATCCTCGCAGTAGAGGAGTTCATAGATAGCCACCCTCATGATGTTTCGATCTACCCCGGACATGCGGCTGATCTTCCAGTTACTGGAGAAACTCTCAATTAGACGATCAATCTCATCTTGAAACTCACTAACACCTTCCACGAGTTGAAGAAAAAAAGGCCTAGCATCCCTTGGCACCCTGAAATGCCTGCAGAACAACTCAATGGCCTCGTTTGAGTCCTTACTGTTTACTTCCATCTGAAAAAGAACTTGCATGGCAAGCTCTCTTGAGCGACGCCGAGTGCCCATTTTTTTCCACCGTCTCCGTGAACGGACCAGCCCAAACCGGTCAGGCGTTGTCCACAGATTCCATAAGGTTCGCCATCTCCATGGCGGCAACGGCGGCGGACCAACCCTTGTTTCCGGATTTTGAGCCGGCCCTCTCTATGGCCTGCTCCAAAGTGTCTGTAGTTATGACTCCGAAGATAACAGGAATCTCAGACTCCAGTCCAACCTGAGCGACGCCCTTGGAGACTTCTGCGCTTACATATTTAAAATGAGGTGTGGAACCCCGGATCACCGCCCCAAGACATATGATGGCGTCATATTTTTTCTTTTGGGCCATCTTCTTTGCCATGAGGGGGATTTCAAATGAGCCAGGCACCTTGACGATGTCAATGTCTGCATCATTGGCACCGTGTCTGGTCAAGGCATCAAGGGTCCCTCCTAAGAGTCGATCGCTGATGAAATCATTGAAGCGCCCCACAATTACAGCGAATTTTTTTCCTTCCCCGGATATCTTACCTTCGTACACGCTTGGCATGGTAGTGTCTCCTTAACGCTTGGCATCTAGTTTCAAGAGGTGCCCCATCTTTACTTTTTTGCATCTAAGATAATCCCTGTTGTAGTCATTGGGTCTCATCTCAACGGGCACTTGCTCCACAACACCCAGGCCGTAACCATCGAGTCCTACTATCTTCTTGGGGTTGTTTGTCATAAGGCGCATCTTGCGGATACCCAGATGCACGAGTATTTGAGCGCCAATTCCGTAATCTCTCAGGTCCGGCTTGAATCCCAGAAGCTCATTGGCCTCCACTGTGTCATGGCCTTCATCCTGCAACGCATAAGCCTTCATTTTGTTCAGCAAGCCGATGCCACGGCCTTCTTGACGGATGTAGAGGACGACCCCCGAACCTTCTTTTTGAATCATATTCATTGCAGCATGAAGCTGTTCTCCGCAATCGCATCGCATAGAGCCAAAGACATCACCGGTGAGACATTCGGAGTGGACACGCACCAAGATCGGTTTGTCAGGATCTATTTCTCCCTTCACCAGTGCAATGTGGAGGAGATTGTCTATATCATTTTCGTAAACCGTGGCTTTGAAATCACCGGCAATGGATGTGGGAATAACCGTTGTGGCAGCAGGATGCACAAAGCACTCTGTGCGCAGTCTATACTCGATCAGATCCGCAATAGTGCAAATGCCAATATTGTGCTTTTCCGCAACTTTTTTCAGATCAGGCATTCGCGCCATCGTGCCATCAGAGTTCATGACCTCGCATATCACACCGGCAGGCTTCAAGCCTGCAAGCCTTGCAAGGTCTACTGATCCTTCAGTCTGGCCACTTCGGACAATTACACCGCCTTTTTGGGCCCGTATGGGAAATACGTGTCCGGGGCGGACCAAATCCTGTGGTTTGGCCTCGCCTGCCACCGCGGCCAAGACAGTGGTGGCCCTGTCAGCCGCTGAAATCCCCGTGGTCACGCCGTGTCGGGCCTCAATAGACACGGTAAAGGCAGTGCCGAAACGCGAGGTGTTGTCTCGCACCATGGGAGACAGGTCCAAGGAATCCGCCTTTTCCGGGGTCAAGGACAGGCAGATGAGCCCTCTGCCGTACCTGGCCATGAAGTTAATGATCTCAGGCGTGACCTTTTCAGCGGCCACGGTCAGGTCCCCTTCATTTTCTCTGTCCTCGTCATCTACGAGGATGATCATTTTGCCCTGTCTGATGTCAAAAATAGCTTCTTCTGTGGTCATTACTGCCATTACGTTCTCCTCTCTGCTGCGTGCGCCAAAACAACAGCACACACTGTGTTACTACATGAATCCTGCCTTTGTGAGCACAGCTTCACTAACCGATGCCCTGGCTTGTGGCTGCCCAATCCTCTTGACAAAGGGCTTTACGAAACGTTGGACATATTTTCCGATCATATCCGTCTCAACATTCACCATGTCTCCCACCTTTGCAGAACCCATGGTAGTCAATCTTGTCGTGTGTGGAATAATGCTTACCTCAAGGGCGTCCTTGCGACACGCGTTGACCGTAAGGCTGATACCATCAAGGGCAACCGAGCCTTTCTGAACAATGTAGCCAGACAGATCCTCTGAAACACCAATAGTAAAAAGCGTGGCATTTGCTGCTGACCGCTTGGCCTTGACTGTGCCGATTCCATCAACGTGTCCGGTAACCAGATGGCCGCTGAGACGGTCACCAAGTCGCAAGGCCCGTTCCAGGTTTACTTTGTTGCCCACCTTGGCCTGGCCCAGGGTGGTCTTGGACAGTGTCTCAGGGGCCACGTCAACGTTGAAGGCCTTGTCTCTAACCTGAATCGCAGTAAGGCATGCCCCGCTGACGGCAATGCTGTCACCCACACGAATGTCTTCCAATGCAAAGTCGGCCTGGATGTCCATGGACACACCGTCACCTTTGCGGATGACCGACTTGATCGTTCCAATGCCCTCTATGATACCGGTAAACATTCTTTGTCAGGTCGGCGTGGAGTCTTTAGTGCCCTGTTTGTCGAAGTACCCTTCAATCATCACATCGTCTTTGAATGTTTGAATCGATATGTTTTTGAGCCTCATGCTTTGCTCCATAAGCTCCACCCCCGGGCCAGAGCATATGGGAACACCGTCATCGCCACCGCAAATCTTAGGGGCATAGAACATGTGAACCTTGTCCACAATCTGTGCCCTGAGGGCTGAACCATTGATTCGGCTCCCGCCCTCGATAAGCAGGCTGGTAATTTCAAGCTTCCCGAGCTCTCTCACCAGGGCGCCAAGATCGATCAGATTGTCCTGATGCTCAACAGAAAGAACACGGACCCCTGCCTTTTCCAAGGCTTGCTTTTTCTTAGCTGAGTCCGATGTTTCCCTTCCCGAAACGATGAGAGTATCAGAATCTGAAGAAAGATGCAATAATTTCGTGTCCAAAGGGATGGACAGATGCGTATCGAGTACAATTCTTGTGGGGTCCGAGCATTTGCGGTCTTCAAGGCGGGTTGTGAGTCGAGGGTTATCTTTCAGGACAGTGCCTATGCCCACCATCACGGCGTCGACCGCGTGTCGCAGTTCATGGACGAATTGTCTTGAGTGGGCGTTGGTGATCCACTTAGAATCTCCCGTGCGCGTTGCAATCCTACCGTCAAGGGTGGCCGCACACTTCAATATTACAAAGGGCAAGGAAGTGGCGACATACTTGATGAAAATCTCATTTAAGCGTCTACACTCAGCCTCACAGACTCCAACAGTTACTTCAAGGCCCCTTCTCTGCAAAAAATCAAGACCGCCCCCTTGTACACGGGGGTTGGAATCTTTCATGCCTGCCACAACCCTGCTGATACCACCTTTCAGTATTGCCTCTGTGCAAGGGGGGGTGCGGCCCGTATGGTTGCATGGCTCCAACGTAACATAGAGCGTGGCGCCGTTGGCGTGTTCACCGGCTTGTTCAAGGGCGACAATCTCGGCATGGGGTCCCCCGGCAGTTTGATGAAAGCCCTGTCCGGAAATATTGCCGTCCTTGACAATAACGGCACCTACCATGGGATTGGGGGACGTCCAGCCACGACCCCGTTCGGCCAGCTCAAGGGCCATTTTCATGAAAGTCTCGTCCACGATTATCAAAGATCTCAACAGAGCAAAAAGAGCAACGTCGTCGCTGCACAAATTTTAGGACTCACGTCCTTTTCCGGGTGTGTCAAGCAGTTCCTTGAGTTGAAGCATAAAGTCATTTACGTCCTTGAACTCGCGGTACACTGAAGCGAATCGGACATAGGCCACGGCGTCCAGTTCATGCAGTTTCGCCATCACCCTTTCTCCCACCACTGATGCAGGAATCTCTTTTTCACCTATTTCTTGGATCTCACGCTCCAGTTCGTCCACAAACTGTTCCAGCGTGTTGATGCTGATGTCACGTTTTTCGCAGGCCTTTTGCATGCCCGCGAGGGCTTTGGCCCGGTCAAAGTTTTCACGTCTACCGTCCTTTTTGACCAGAACCATGGGTACCTGTTCAACTCGTTCATAGGTGGTAAATCGCCTGTTGCAGTCCAAACATTCACGTCGCCTTCTGACCGTATTTCCATGCTTGGTCATCCTTGAATCAATGACCTTGTTGTCGAGTTCCCCGCAATATGGACATTTCATTTTTTGGCCTCACCCATTTGAGTTAGTTTGGTCCCGGCAGCCCCAAGCATTTCTTCTGCCATGTCGTCTGCGTACCCTTCCTTGTAAACAATCTCTCTAATGCCGGCATTGATCAGCATTTTGGAACAGATGGAGCAGGGAAGGTTGGTGCAGTATAGCGTACTATCAAGGATACACACGCCATGGTAGGCGGCCTGAATAATGACATTCTGTTCAGCATGAAGGCCGCGGCACAGTTCATGACGCTCGCCAGAACTGACTTTCAGCTCCTCGCGGAGGCAGCCAACATCCAGGCAGTGCGCGAGCCCAGTGGGCGCTCCATTGTAACCGGTGGCAAGTATTCGTTTGTCCCTGACCAAAATGGCGCCGACTTGGCGACGGCGGCAAGTCGAACGCCTTGCCACCAGGCATGTGATGTCCATGAAATACTGTTCCCAGCCAGGACGGTTCTTGTGCAAGGCATTGCCCCCTGTCTATTCAATGTCCATCTTCTCCAGGCGTTGCTGATGGCGCCCCCCATCAAAGGGGGTCTCAAGCCATGTTTCCACCAACTGAAGGGCCAGAGCGTCACCTATGAGTCGGCCGCCCATGACCAGGATGTTAGAGTCATTGTGGCGTCTACTCATGATGGCAGAAAAAAGATCATTGGCAAGGGCTGCCCGCACGCCGGGAATACGGTTGGCCACCATAGACATGCCCAGGCCGGTGCCGCAGATCAAGATCCCGCGTTCAAAGGCCCCGGCTGAAACCTTGCGAGCGACCTTTTTCCCAAAGTCTGTGTAGTCAACAGACTGATCACCATCAGTTCCCAAGTCCTCGACGGGAACGCCGCGACTTTCCAGAAAGGCTTTCACCTTTTCCTTCATGTGATAGCCGGCATGATCAGAGCCTATAGCAATTGTCGTTGCCACGATTATCTCCTACTGATGTGTATGGCGCCAATACCCGATGGATAGGCCTTTCGGCGGTTTAGCGGAAAAAATCCCTTTTGGCTGACGGGCCCTCGCAAGCCAAACCCGGCACGGCGGAGAGGCTTCACGCAGCTGGTGCCTCCCGTAATGAACAAAACGCCCACCTGTGTTATTGATGAGCCTTTATGTACTCAATGGCATCTTGGACCGTTTGGAGTTTTTCGGCATCTTCATCGGAAATCTCTATGTCAAAGGCCTCTTCCATAGCCATGATTAGCTCAACCAGATCGAGTGAGTCTGCACCCAAGTCATCCACAAATGATGCCTCTGGAAGGACCTCACTCGATTCCACACTTAGTTTTTCAGCAACAATTTTTTGAATCTTTTCCTCAACAGCCACGTGCTATCACCTCCTCTCCTACATCATTGTGTTGGAACGAAAATGAAACATACAGGTCACTACATGTACATGCCTCCGTTCACATGAATAACCTGCCCTGTAACATACGACGCCTCATCGGAGGCAAGAAAACGAACAATCTGTGCCACGTCTTCTGGCCGGCCCATGCGGCCTAATGGAACCTGTGCCAGCAAGGTTTGCCTGGCCTTTTCAGAAAGGTTTATCGTCATGGAGGTCTCAATAAATCCGGGGGCTATGGCGTTGACAGTAATTCCTCTGGGTGCCAGTTCTCTTGCGGCCGTCTTGGTCAAGCCGATAAGGCCTGCCTTTGATGCCGTATAGTTGGCTTGACCGGCGTTTCCCATCACGCCGACGACCGATGTGATATTAATGATCCGTCCTGAGCGTTGCTTCATCATTGTTTTGGCAACGGCCTGTATGCAGTTGAAGGCTCCCTTGAGGTTGATCCCCAGCACACGGTCCCAATCTTGCTCCTTCATGCGAACCAAAAGGCCGTCCTTGGTGATTCCTGCATTGTTGACCAGGACGTCCACCCGGCCGGATTCTTCTACAATTGTATTGAAGAAATTCTTGACATCTTGCTGCGATGCCACGTCCGCGCGGGCACACCGGGCATTGCCTCCAGCCTCGGCAATGAGCCTTTCTGTTTCCTCAGCATCTGTGCCGGCTTGGGCAGAATAGTTGAAATAGACCTTGGTTTGGGGGTCTGCCATGCGCACGGCAATTGCGCGTCCGATGCCCCTTGATCCCCCGGTGATCACAATGACGCGTTGTGCATCTTGATTCATGAAGCCTACCGGTTCTTTATTCCGATTCTTTATTCCGACTGTGTTGGTTCGGGCTTGAGCCCTAAGAACAACTAGTTTGTTGGTGCGCGGTAACTCCGAGCCAATCGTCCTGGCTTGCCTGCGGTCCATCGGGGTGGTTGTGCCTACACTTCATCTGTTTCAATGACGGCGCGGCCCCTGTAGTGACCGCAGTTTGGACAGACATGATGTGGGAGTTTGGGCTCGTTGCACTGCGGGCAGACCGACAGGTTGGGAGTTGTTACCTTTTGGTGGCTTCGCCGTTTGCCCCGCTTTGACTTTGAGGTCCTACGCTTTGGTAATGCCATGGGTCGTCTCCTTGCGTTAAAGAACAAGCACGCAGTCGTGATATTGACTACATGTTCGTACTGTTGAAGCGGCCAAGATGAAGCAAAATGCCTTGTGTAAGATGTTGTTATTACACGCAATTTGCAGAAATTGCTGCAATAGCATTCACGCAAAGTGGTAAGTATAGTCAAAGGCCGGCTCTTGTCAAGCTCTTTTGCGGCTCTGAGAGGAAAATTCACCGGCACCACAAGGTTGGCGCCTTGTCCGAACAATGCCGTTGTGTTATATATAATCTGGTGATAATGCCAGGTTGTCCAACGCAGTGTGCCCTGCGGATCGGACGGGGGCCAGGACTCACAAATGGCAGAGAGCAAAATGGAGGTCGCCCATGTCCAGGAAACCGGCTGTGGCCAACATGTTCTATCCGGGTGATGAAAGTGCATTGAAGGCCCAGATAGATTCGTTTATTGAATCGGTCCCAGAGCCAAAAACCGTGCTGGCTGCCATTTCTCCCCATGCAGGATACATGTATTCCGGTGCAGTGGCTGGTGCTGTGTTTTCAGGGGTTCGTGTCCCTGAGGCGATAGTGATCCTTGGGCCTAATCATAGGGGCGTGGGGGTACGTGTGGCTTTGAGCGCCTCAGGTGATTGGGACATGCCGCTTGGGCCGGTTCCGATGAACAGAGAACTGGCCAATTTGATTTTGAAGGCTTCGCCATCGCATCCAAAGATCAAAGACGATCCTGGAGCGCATGCAGTGGAACATTCCATCGAAGTTCAAGTTCCCTTTTTGCAGGTCTTGAGGCCCGATGTGACCATTGTTCCGGTTTGCGTGTCCCACATGGATTACCAGTCGTGCAGGGAGCTTGGCCAGGCCTTGTCCCGGGCGGTTCAAGACTACGGTAAGGAAGTGCTGATGGTGGCCAGCACAGATATGACCCATTATGAGTCCCAGGATGCGGCCAAGAGCAAGGACCGGCTAGCCATTGATCGCATCCTTGATCTGGATCCGGAGGGCCTGCATAACACGGTGGCAAAACACGGGATATCCATGTGCGGGGTCATCCCTACTACTATTGTGCTTACAGCTTGCATAGAGCTGGGTGCTACAAAGGCAGAACTGGTCAAGTACGCCACATCAGGAGATGTGACTGGCGATTATGGCCAAGTCGTAGGTTATGCAGGCTTTGTTGTTTACTAAGGGCTCGCGCCCTGTGCCTTATCATCAATGGTGCATTCAACACTGAGAGGTTAGGTCAAAATGATAGAGGGATCTACAGAAAACACAACAGTCACGGAAGAAGTCCGAACGCGTTTTCCGCCGAGTCCGACCGGATACCTTCATATCGGTGGTGCGCGCACCGCCATATTCAACTGGATCTATGCCAAGAAGACAGGCGGCAAGCTGATTTTGAGGATAGAGGATACTGACGAGGAAAGGTCTTCCGAAGAATCCGTCAAGGGGATTATGGAAAGCCTGAAATGGCTGGGCGTTACCTGGGATGAAGGCCCTTATTTCCAGAGCCACTTTATCAAGGAACACGTGGCTGCGGCGCACAAGCTCCTTGAGTCAGGTCATGCTTTCAAGTGTTTTTGCACAAAGGAGGATCTGGACCGAAAGAGGCAAGAGTCTCGCCGGAAAAAGACCTCGCTGCAGTATGACGGTGCTTGTCGCAACTTGACACCGGAGGAGATTGCGAAAAAGGAAGCGGAAGGAATTCCTTATACTATTCGGTTGAAAGTGCCGCGGGGTCAGGGTTTTGTCAGTTTCTCCGACATAGTGTATGGAATCATTGAGAAAAAACATGAAGACATTGAGGACTTTGTCATAGTCCGGTCAAACGGCCGGCCCCTGTATGTCCTTTCCAATGCCGTTGATGACATCCGCGATCGCATAACCCACGTGATTCGAGGACAAGACGGGTTGGCAAACACTCCCAAGCAGATCTTGATCTACAAGGCCCTTGGCGCACCGATCCCCAAGTTTGCACACATGCCCCTCACCTTAGACTCCAAAAAGGCCAAGATCTCCAAACGTACCCACGGAGAATTGGTCGCGGTTCATTTCTACAAGGAGCGAGGCTTTCTGCCGTGGCCGTTCGTAAACTACTTGGCTCTTCTTGGATGGTCCACGCCCGAGTCCAGGGAGATCTTTTCCAAGGAGGAACTGATCCAGGCATTTTCCTTGGAAGGCATCAACCGAGCCAATGCCATCTTTGACGTGAGGGAAAACGATCCGAAGTTCTTTACTGACCCAAAGGCCATTAGCATTAACACCCATTATCTGAGAAGTCTTGCAGTTGAAGAAATCGAGCCGTATGTCAAGGAACAGTTGGAACTAGCCGGTATATGGGACCCGGAGTTTGACGGAGAAAAGCACGATTGGTTTCTTCGTACCATTGAGTTGATTCGAAGCAGGTATCATGTAACCACAGATTTTGCGACCCTTGGTCGTGCATATTTTTCCGACGATTATCCCATTGACCAAAAGCCTCTGAAGAAGAACATTCTCAATCGTGAAGGGCTCAAAGAGTGGTTCCCCATACTGGCCGATCGCTTGGGAGCCATAGAAGCATTTACTGCCGAGGAAGTGGAGAAGGTGATCCGCGAGATGGCAGAAGAACTTGAAATCAAACCAGGGGTATTGATCAACGGCATTCGAACTGCCGTCACGGGTCAGGCAGCTGGCCCCGGGCTTTTTGATGTCCTCATTGCAGTAGGGCAAAGCCGTGTAACTGAGCGCCTTCGCAAGGCAGTGACATTGTTTGGCTAGTGTGTCATTGGTCACTCGTCATTTGTAACCAGCTCTGGGGGGACCTTACAGTATGACTGAAACGGATTCCAGACCCGCACCCAATTTTATTCGCAATATCATTACCGAGGACTTGAAGGCCAACAAGAACGATGGTCGAGTGGCTACCCGGTTTCCACCGGAACCCAACGGATACCTGCATATTGGACACGCAAAATCTATCTGCCTCAATTTTGGCCTGGCTGCCGAATTCAAAGGCCTCTGCAATCTGCGATTTGACGATACAAATCCGAGCAAGGAGGACATTGAATATGTGGACTCCATCAAGTCAGACGTTAGGTGGCTCGGATTTGATTGGGCTGATCGGCTGTTTTATGCATCTGATTACTTTGATCGGCTGTACCAGTACGCTGTGCAGCTGATCAAGAATGGCAATGCGTATGTGTGCAGCTTGAGTGCAGATGAAATCAGACAGTACCGCGGTACATTGACTGAGCCGGGCAAAGACAGCCCATATCGCATGCGCTCCAAAGAAGAGAACTTGGACTTGTTCGAACGTATGCGCGCAGGGGATTTTGAGGACGGGTCTCACGTGCTTCGAGCAAGAATTGACATGAGCTCTGCGAACTTGAATATGCGAGATCCTACAATCTACCGGATTCGACGGGTCCCGCATCACAGGACGGGCAACAAATGGTGCATATATCCCATGTACGATTTTGCCCACTGCCTGTCGGATTCCATCGAGGGGATCACGCATTCCATTTGTTCGCTGGAATTTGAAGACAATCGTACGTTGTACGACTGGTTTCTTGAGACATTGGACGTGGATTGCCACCCGCAGCAGATAGAGTTTGCCCGTCTTAATCTCAGCTACACCGTGCTTAGCAAGCGAAAGCTCGTGGGGCTGGTGGAACAAGACCATGTCACTGGATGGGACGACCCGCGCATGCCGACACTTGCTGGTATGCGCAGACGTGGCTACACACCCGAATCAATCCGAAACTTTTGTGAGCGCATCGGAGTGGCCAAGAGGGACAGCCTGGTTGACATGGCATTCCTCGAGTATTGTCTGCGCGAGGACTTGAACAGACGAACCCCCCGCGTTATGGGCGTGTTGCGTCCGCTTCGCGTGGTCATTGACAACTATGCCGAAGGGCGCACAGAAGAGTTGGATGGCCCGTATCATCCCGAGGATCCTGAAATGGGGTCCAGAAAGCTTCCTTTTTCCAGGGTGCTGTACATTGAACAAGACGACTTTCAGGAGGATCCACCAAAGAAATTCTTCCGTTTGGCTCCGGGCCGTGAAGTTCGATTGCGATATGCCTACTATGTGAAATGTGTGCGTGTGGTCAAGGATGAACAAACCGGCAAGATTCTCGAAGTGCACTGCACCTATGATCCTGAGTCACGAGGCGGTTGGTCTGCGGATGGGCGCAAGGTCAGAGGAACGCTGCACTGGGTTTCTGCTGATCATGCGCTCGAAGCCGAGGTTCGCCTTTATGACCGCCTCTTTGAAAAGGCAGACCCAACCGGCGAAAAAGACGGCCCGGACTTTACTGGATATCTGAACCCAAACGCCCTGGAGATTCTAAGGTCTTGCCGTGTTGAGCCCAGTCTGGCAGGTGCAGTGCCTGGAAGCAGGTGCCAGTTTGAAAGGGTTGGCTATTTCTGTGTGGACTCGCGTGACTCAACCGAGCAAACGCCGGTGTTCAACCGCATAGTTCCTTTGCGCGACTCATGGGCGAAGATCCAGAAGAAGCAGAAATAGTGCGATTAGGGCTTGTTTGAAAAGCGGCAGAAGACCCGTTGGGCCTGGCCCCAAGAATCCCTTTTGAATGGCTCGCCATCAAACAGACCGCCTATTTCGTTCTTAAGGTGCCTGGTTCTGTGCGCAATGGCAACAGCAATGATGCCGACCAGGATCAAAAGGGCCGAGACAAAGGCCACGAGGAGCATGGGAAATGCCACAATCACCACGCCCAATGATATGAAGACCAACCCAGGGACATATCTTGTCATATTTTTCAGTTTTTTTCTCACAATCTCTCACCCCTTTCAGATAGTGCTTGTCTTGCCGTGCTGCTTCAATGGTTCGAATGACTTGTTGAACTCAATGTAACCATAATCTATCCCTTGACGTTGTAAAGATAGGATAATCATTGTCCGGCTCAGGTCAAGGGGCCGCTGAAACGGATTGACGAACAGACCTCGGGGGATATTGTCGGTGCCTGCTCCGCTATTTTCAAGTGGGAAGCCGCCAGTAACATGAAAGAGGGAAAACCAAGTCGAACGGCAGAAGCAGCCGCATTCTGGAGGGCTGCTGAATCACTGAACCCGGAGGGTGAACGAGTTTGCTATGATCCTTTTGCAAGTCATTTTGTGCGCCCCGCATACGCGATTGTTTTGAAGTGTCGATTGCTGAGAAGAATAGGACTCTGGTATGCTGAACAGATAGCACCTGGGGCGCAGGGCGAGGTAGTGGCGCGTACCAGATATATCGACGATTACTTGAAGATGTGCATTGAGGATGGAATTGAGCAGTTGGTTGTCTTGGGGGCTGGTTACGATTCAAGGGCTTACAGGTTCCACGAACTGGAAGGAAGAGTAAAGGTATTTGAGGTAGATATACCGACCACTCAAGGGGTAAAGACAGATAGAGTCAAGAAAATATTTGGGTCTCTTCCTGAAAATGTTGTCTATGTTCCAGTAGATTTTGAGAATGAAAAACTCGACCAAAGGCTGTTTGAAAGTGGTTATGATGGAAGCTTGAAGACAGTATTTACCATGGAGGGTGTGGCTATCTACTTAACGGCAGAGGCAGTGGACGAGATCCTGTCTTTTGTGGCTCGCAATTCAGGCACAGGTAGTTCTATCATATTCAACTATATCTATCAGTCTGTTGTAGAGGGGACTTGTAAGCTTGCTGGGGCAAACGCATGGCGAAAGTCTCTGGAACGAATTGGGGAACCGCCTATGTTCGGAATAGAAGCAAATGCTGTTGAGAGATTTCTTTCCGAGCGGGGGTTTTACCAAGTGAAAAATGTTAGTATGGATTGTCTTAGGCGGACTTACTTCAAAGGAAAAAATAGGGATAGAAAGCTCTCCTGTTGGGTTGGGCTGGTTCACGCAAAAGTCAAACCGCAGTAGTAAACGTCGTGCCAGAACGTCTTACCAATGGGGTCAAGGAATAGGTTGCGTTACTTGTACCTTTGCTTTTCTCCGGAAGGATGAATGAACATCATCGCCTGCTTGTCCCGCCCCTGCGGGGTTTCGCTCGAGACACCCCAGTGAAATATGCTTCGCATTTCGGGGGGCAGGCAGCGTGCGCAGAGAAATTGCCCAAAGGGCTGAGCTTTTTTTCCTGATCGTCGTCTCCCGATCAGGAAAAAGACATCTTTTTCCGTGGCCTCTGCGGCTCGAACGAGCGTAGCGAGTGGGCGGTGAGAGAATAAACTTGAAGCTGCGAGTTAACGTAAACGAAAAAGCTCACTAGGATGAAGATGGAAACAACACAATGGTGCCCGAAGTAAGAGGCTTGCACAATGCACATACGTGAGGCTATAGCAGACGACAATCAAGAACTGCAGAACTTGCAGGCAAAATGCCCGCAGGGCACGACGCTCATTGTATCTGCTGTGAATACGCCCGACTTTTTTGCCAGGGCCAAAGCGTACAGATCCTACAAAATCTTTGTGGCTTGTCAGGACAACCGCATCATAGGATCAGCAGCCTGTGCAATACGACAAGGCATCCTGAACGGTAACATAAGCCGCGTGGGGTATGAGTTTCAGTACTTTACCTCCCCCGACTATCGCAGGGCCGGTATAGGAAAGCAGCTTCACCAACATATTGCTAATTACTTCACCGAACACGGTGTGGTGTTATCCAGCCTTTTTGTCATGGAGGGCAACCATCCTGCCGTTGGATTTTTTGAAGGTCAGGGCTTCAAGTTGCATCGTACCCTTACTATGCCCGGTTTGGTGGTGCACAAAGACATGGCTGTTGCAGCCAAGGGAAAAGTGAGGCAGATAGTGCCGGAAGACCTGGTGGCGGTTGCCCGACTCCTGAATGAGACTTGGCAAGGTTTTGAGCTATATGAACCCACGTCGGCTGATGCACTGGCCGAGCTGCTCAGTCGAACGCAGGGGCACAGCCTGGATAACTTGTTGGTCTTGGAAGACAGGGGTGAATTCTTGGCGTGTTTGGGCTTCTGTGATTGGAGTCAGATCACCCGGGTTACAGTGAAGGCGCTCAGTTTGAAGATGCGACTGACTGGACTCCTGCTGAACTTCGTCCGCCTCTTTCGATCCATGCCGCGGTTTCTCAAACCTGGGGACACCCTGAAGCAAATGGTGCTTACGCCTATCGGATTCAAAAGGCCGGCGCATCTGGCAGTGCTTGTCAGGCATATGAACAACAAAGCTCTCCTGCGGGGCATTGAGCAGATGTTTTGTATTTGCGAGCAAGATCACCCACTGTTGAGGAGCATGAAGGGGTTCATGCGAGTGGACACGGAAATGTACTTGTACGTCAAGTGTCTTGGCGAAAACGTCGTGATCGATGACAAGCCGGTCTTCCTGGATGGAATTGACCTGTAGCAAGTTTGACGGCTTCGCAAAAAAGTCCAATTTCTGTGTTGCGCTGCATCCTTCGTAAAGGAAAATGCCTAAAATGCGCTAAAGTGCCTAAAATGCCTAAAGTTAATGTGAACGCCTTCGGCCTTGTTAATGTGAATTTGCCGCCTGCGCCTCCACCCTCAAGCGAAGCGCTCCTCAAACCTCTAACGGGCTCTCTTGGGCCCCCGCCCCATTCCTCAGGATTTGCGCACCTTGAACTTGGAGCTTTTTGCTTTGCCGTCTAATTCGGACTTTTAAGAGACCATCCATCTTGACTAACTGTACTTTTCAAATTCCTCGTTTCCTACCCAAAGACGGTTCTTCCTTCTGCGCGTATTCTCACGCGGATTATGTTTTTTGCCGCAGACCTACGCGGACACACACAGGCCAATATATGGCCGGTAGGCACGGGATATACGGAAGAGGAAGAGAAGGTCCTGCAAAGATGGAATAGAGACCTCCCCAATCGAGGCCAGCGTTCCGGTTTTGGGATTTCGTCCGGTAGAACCCTTATAGTCCTTTTGGAAGGAGCATACCATGTGGTAAATTTATGTTGACAAAGTTATCATATGATAATATTATGTTCTGCAGACATTAAACTAAATTCAAGCGGGGCTAAGATTTGGACGTACCAGGAGAAGTTCAAGTTGCAATCTTTCTCAAAGAATTCAAGAAGATAATGACGGAGGGAAGAGGCCTGGATATCGTTAACCGCCAGGAAAACCTGGCCTCGCTTCTGGGGTTGGGACTGACGAAAAAGAATGCTGAGCATGAAATTCTGAGCCTGTCAGTCTCCGAGTATTGTTCAGGGCCTGATCCCGATCAAGATCGCGGGGGAAACATATGGGTGTTTGGAAAGAACATCAGGGAGCGCGAAGTCTATATTAAACTCAAAACTGCGGAAGTGGATGGTGTGAAGATTGCGAAGTGCATATCTTTTCATATCGCTAAATACCCGTTGGGTTATCCATTAAGACGATGACTGTAGAAAGGGGGGGTGATGATGAGAGGAATCTGTCCCAACTGCGAAAAAACGACTGAGCTGGAACATATTAGAACCACTGAGGAGTTCAATCTGAGGGGGGAGCTCATTCCAGTAAGTGTGGAGTACTACAAATGCTTGGAATGTGAAGATACGTTTGAGGATCCCCGTTCAAAAGAGGAGCCCTTGGCTAAAGCGTACAGGGAATACCGTCGCCGGTGTGGGATGCTGCTGCCTGAAGAAATTCGTGACTTGCGTAAACGTTACGGCCTTACTCAAAAGGAACTCTCTGAACTTCTCGGTTGGGGTGGAGCTACTCTGAGTCGGTATGAAAATGGAGCTCTCCAAGACCAAACTCACGATAGGATCCTTCAGATGGTTAAGAATCCTGAAAACATGCTAAGGCTTATAAATGATAATGGCGATTTCCTCCCCCATGAAAAGCGAGAGCGACTTCTGGGAGAATTGGAGGCAGCAGTCCAAGAAGCTCACTCTCTTCCGAACATCTTTGTCGAACGTTTTGGAAGCTACAAACCGGATCAAGAAAGCGGATACAGAAAACTCGAATTGAATAAGCTTTTCGAAGCTATTAAATTCTTTTCACAAGGAGGAGTCTTTAAATCGAAACTGTGCAAGCTTCTTTTCTATGGAGATTTCAAGCACTTCAAGGACTGCGCTGTCTCTATAACTGGAGCAAGATATGCACACGGATATCATGGCCCAGTACCAGACAAGTACGAATACTATTTTGCCAATCTGATTCATGACGAAAAATCCATACGTGTGGAAGAACGCAGTTTTGACAACTATTCGGGAGACTATTTCATTGCTGAGGTCGAACCTGACTTGTCGGTTTTTTCGAGTTCGGAATTAGATATTTTACACTTCGTTAAAAGATACTTCCAAGACTTCACAGCGAAACGAATCAAAGAATTTTCTCACAAAGAAATTGGTTACAACGAGACGTACGATGGTGAAATAATCTCGTACCAGTATGCAGAGCAGTTACAGCTTTAGGGCTTGCTTCATGCTATTCAACAAATTGACAATGTGCCACACGCCGGATATTCTGCCTGCTTTGTTTTCACCGGCCCAGGATTTGGATGTAGAGAATAATGTGATTCTGCCATTGAGACTATTGAAGCCATTGTGGAAATTGTGGATGCAGAACTGATCCAGGATAAAAAATATGCCACTATGGGCAAGACCCCAGCGGGTCGGGTTAAAACGTTATTAGGGGGGCTTCATTCGGCAAGAA